>Scooby_p1__coassemble_305_pt1 | contig 29450 bp, 25 predicted proteins | sample Scooby_p1__metabat2_low_PE_018 | metagenome-assembled genome bin Scooby_p1 | reverse complement strand
TTGCGGACAAACGGTTTTCAAGACCGCCTCGTTATGACCACTTCGATATCTCTCCGTATTTACTTCTGCGCTGTTTGCCAACGCAAGAAGTATTCTATCATTAAATCCACACCATGTCAATACAAAATTTGAGTTTTTTTTAAATTTTTCGATTTCCATGAATGAACCTACGAAAAAGTCAACGTGTACGCAGGAACGCCTCTGCTATATCCAGGTCTTCCGGCGTGGTAATTTTAATGTTCTGATATGAGCCCTGCGCCAGAACAACACGGTTTCCTGTTTCCTGCTCCACTACCATTGCATCGTCCGTCACTGCGCTCATGTCTTTTTTTCTGATACTTTCGTGCGCGCTTCGAATCAGCGGATAAGCAAAAATCTGCGGTGTCTGAACTGCCCACACCCTGCTTCTTTCAGGCGTTTCCGAAACAAATCCCTGTGTATCCGCAAGCTTCACCGTATCTTTCGACGGCATACCAATTACACACGCACCAGTTTTCAGAACTCCTGAAAAACCCCGTTCCAGTATTTCTTCAGTTACAAACGGCCGCGCGCCATCGTGGATAAACACATATTCGCAGTCTTCACATGCAAGAAGTCCGGCATAAACAGAATCATACCGTTCTTTACCTCCGGCAATCACACACCTTACTTTAGTAAGATTATATTTTTCCACAATTTCTTCCTGGCAATAGGAAACCATATCTTCTCCCGTTACCAGAATAATATCTCTAATCAGAGAACTGTCCTGAAAACAGCGCAGGGAATAATACAGCACCGGATGGCCCTGTATTTCCAGAAACTGTTTCTGTATTTTGGAATTCATTCGTTTCCCCTGTCCTGCTGCCAGAACAATGGCTGTATTTTTCCCTGTATTCATCATCTTTCCCCCAGCTTTAAGTTAGGAACTGCGTTCAAGTCCCAGCCGTGGCGTGTTCCTTTCATATATTCATAGTACGCAGCAACGCCGATCATAGCTGCATTATCTGTACAGAACACAGGAGACGGGCGAAAGAAACTATACCCGTTCTTTTTGCAGGCTTTTTCCATTGCATCACGAAGCGTTCCATTCGATGCCACACCTCCGGCAATCGCTATTTTATCAATATGATAATCTCTCGCCGCAAGCATTGTATGCTCCACAAGAACATCTACCACTGCTTTCTGGAAAGAAGCTGCCAAATCTGCACGGTTCACCGCTTCCCCCTTCATCCGGGCATTGTTAAGATAATTAAGAACTGCTGATTTCACGCCGCTGAAGCTAAAGTCATAAGGACAGCCGTCAATTTTTGCCCGCGGAAAATCAATGGCATCCGGATTTCCTTCTTTTGAAAGTTTATCAATCTTTGGACCTCCAGGATACCCCAGACCAATCGCTCTGGCCACTTTATCAAAAGCTTCTCCCGCCGCATCGTCTCTGGTACGTCCAAGAATCTCAAACTCCCCGTAACCCTTCACGATAACAAGGTGGGTATGCCCTCCAGACACAATGAGACAGAGAAAAGGCGGTTCCAGATCCGGATGCTCAATGTAATTGGCAGATACATGCCCTTCAATATGATGCACCCCTACAAGAGGAAGCTTTTTTGCATAGGCAATCGCCTTCGCCTCTGCCACTCCGACCAGAAGCGCTCCGACCAGTCCCGGTCCATAGGTTACGCCAATAGCATCCAGATCATCCAGCGTTACCTCCGCATCTGCAAGAGCCTGCTCAATAACCTGATTAATTTTTTCGATATGCTTACGGGATGCAATTTCCGGCACAACACCCCCATATAATTTATGAAGCTCTATCTGTGAAGAAATCACGTTTGACAATATGGTTCTGCCATTTTTCACAACAGAAGCTGCCGTCTCATCACAGGAGCTCTCAATTGCAAGAATTAATGTATCTTTCATCCTTATTATTCCTCATCAAAGTTTAACTCTATACTTTTTCCATCTTTACCCGGATAAGCCCGTGGGAAAATCCCTCTGACTTTATCCATATATTCATCGGGTCTTACCAGCGACGGACTATAATGTGTCAGCCATAATTCTCCCACCTGCGCATCGCGGGCAATGGTTGCAGCTTCACGGAAAGTCATATGCTTATAGCCTCTGGCTTTATCAGCCTTGTCCTCTTCCCCGTACATCCCTTCACAAATGAACAAATCTGAACCTTTTGCATTTCTCAGAATAGACTCCGTTGGTCTGGTATCTGTTGTATATGTAAGTTTAATTCCTTTTCGTTCCGGTCCGAGTACCATGTCAGGTGTATAGGTTACTCCGTCCGATTCGATTGTCTGACCTTTCTGAAGCGGATTCCAGAATTTAAGCGGAATTTCCTGCTCTCTGGCTCTTTCCGCAGAAAATTTCCCCTGCCGGAGAATCTCCAACGTATAACCGTAACAGAGTACATTATGATTTACTTTAAACGCCGTAATTCTGTATCCGTTAAGCTCCAAAACCTGTTCCGGCTGAGTAATTTCTATAAATTTTATCTCAAAAGGCAATTCAGGGGCGATTACTCGAAGTGCATTTACCACTCTTTCCAGCCCCTTCGGACCTATAAGTGTCAATGGTTCTGTACGGTCTGCATTTCCCATAGTAAGAAGAAGCCCCGGAAGACCACTTATATGATCCCCATGATAGTGTGTAAAACAAATCACATCAATCGGTTTGAAACTCCATCCCTTTTCTTTTATTGCCACCTGAGTCCCTTCTCCGCAGTCAATAAGGAGACTGCTCCCATTGTACCGGGTCATAAGCGCTGTCAGCCATCTTTTCGGCAACGGCATCATCCCTCCGGTTCCTACTAAACAAACATCTAACATATCTTCCTCCTGCTCTGCTCAGCCTGTTCTCGTCATAAGAAGCGCATCTTCTACAGGTTCCTGATAATATCCCTTACGAATTCCATCACGCTGAAATCCCATTCTCTCGTAAAGGCGAACTGCAGTTCCGTTTCCGACGCGCACTTCCAGGTGTATTGTCGTAACCCCTCTCTCCGCCGCAAGACGAATCAGGCTTTCCATCAAAAAATGTCCGATTCCCTCTCTCTGACGATCTGCTGCCACGGCTACATTCGTAATATCCCCCTCATCAAGAACCATTAGAAGACCGCAATATCCCAGAATCCGCCCTTTTTCTTCTACTACAAGAAACATTGCGTCATCTCTGGTCAGAAATGTAAAAAAACCTTCTTTTGTCCAGGGCACATGAAACAGAGCAGTTTCTATTTCCATAACCTGTTCCAGGTCATCTATCATCATTTCTCGGAGAATCATACAGTTCCCCCTGTTTTTTCCAGTCTGTCCATAGAACGCACCGGACAATCTTCACCCTCAGGCTGTATGCTCTCATCTCTCTGAGCGCGCTCACGTTCCGCCTGGGATACACGTAAATATTGAGGACTGTGAATGGCCGCTTCCTGTATTTTTCCTTCTTTATAATATTTCATTCCCAAAGCTGCAACAGCCGCTGCCCTTTGTTTGTTTACATGGGCCGGTGCAAAAGAATACGGCACCTTGAGTTCCTGTTCAAGAAGCTCTTTGAACACAGGTACGCCATCACCAAGAAAAGTGACAGACTGGCCCATCTCATTCAATATGCGGACCAATTCTGTGGCAGCATCTGCCCACTGCTCTCTCTCTGTAACCAGTTCATGATTTTCAAACTTATAAATTCCTGTATATACCTGATTTCTTCTTGCATCCATAATTGGACAGATCAGGCCTGATGCATCGTACAAATTAAAAGCCAGCGCATCCACTGTAGGCACTGCAATCAACGGTTTTTTCAAAGCAAGTCCAAGCCCTTTAGCCGTAGCTGAACCAATTCGAAGTCCGGTAAAAGATCCCGGTCCTGCTGCCACAGCAATCGCATCGATTGTTTCCATATCAAGCTCTGTCATCTTCACAAGCTCATCCAGCATAGGAAGAAGCGTCTGTGAATGTGTTTTCTTATAATTTACGGTATATTCTGCCAGCAACGTATCATCCTCTACAATTGCAACGGATGCTACGATACCTGAGCTGTCAAGTCCTAATATCTTCATTTAATCCTCCCGGCGCACTCCTGCGTTATCAAACGCCAATTCCCTGTCTCTGCAGAAGCCGCCTTATCTATTACTCTTCTATTCCTTCTACCGTAATTTTCCGGTAGTCAAAACCTTTTTCCAGATTCTTTTCAATTTTAACACGGATTAACCTGTCCGGCAAAATTTCTTCAATCAGTTCCGCCCACTCAATCAGACATATGCCCTGTCCGAAGAAATAGTCATCATAACCAATTTCTTCCATTTCCTCAATATCTCCGATACGGTATACATCGAAATGGTAAAACGGAAGACGACCGCTCTCATATTCCTGAATAATCGTAAAGGTAGGACTGCAGATTGGTTCCTGAATTCCCAGTCCTACAGCGACTCCCTGCGTGAATACGGTCTTGCCCACGCCAAGGTCTCCATTAAGCGTATAAATCTGTCCCGGACATGCCTGTTCTCCTATTTTTTTACCCAGAGCAAAGGTTTCCTCCGGTGTTCTTGTCTCTATAATCATTGTCGTCACCTCTTGCACAATCATTCTCTGCATATTATAATAGAGCGAACAGGGAAATACAATACTTTTTGAAAAGGAGAATAAAACTATGGCAAATCCAGTAGTTACTATTACAATGGACAACGGCGATGTAATGAAAGCGGAATTATATCCGGAAATCGCACCTAATACAGTAAATAATTTCATCAGTCTTGTAAACAAAGGCTTTTATGACGGTCTTATTTTCCACCGTGTTATCAATGGATTCATGATTCAGGGCGGCTGCCCTGACGGAACAGGAATGGGCGGTCCGGGATATACAATTAAAGGCGAATTTTCCCAGAACAGATTTAAAAACGATCTGAAACACACACCAGGTGTTCTGTCTATGGCACGTGCAATGCACCCCGATTCTGCAGGAAGCCAGTTCTTTATCATGCATCAGACATCTCCGCATCTGGACGGTTCCTACGCTGCTTTCGGAAAAGTTATCGAAGGTATGGATGTCGTAAATCGTATTGCAGAAGAAGATACAGATTATCAGGACAGACCTCTTGATGAACAGAAAATCAAATCTATGACTGTTGAGACTTTTGGTGTGGATTATCCAGAACCTGAAAAATTATAAATAAAAACCTGCTAAACGGGGCCGCATACTGCCGTATGTGCCCCGTTTTTGAATCAGTCATCAAAAAGCTCAATCTCTCCGTTTACTTTCGCAAAATACAGATCTTTTTCTTTTTTCATACGTGCACGTCCGTTTGTCCCCTCAGTCACTGCCTTCTGTACACATTCCACCTCATCTGCAGGAATCATCATATGCAGCATTACTTTATCTGTGTATTCACTGTCCAGAATCGGAAGTCCCCTTTCACCGGCAATATACTGAATCTTCCCAATTCCTGTATAATCTGTAATAACTTCAAGTGAAATCCCGTAAACTTTCTCAATAATCGTACTCTGTGCCAACCCTTCCTGAACAGATTTTGAATACGCCCGCACCAAGCCACCGGTTCCAAGAAGTACACCTCCAAAATAACGGGTAACCACAACTGCCACATTGTAGATATCTTCTCCCAGAATTACATCCAACATTGGTCTTCCTGCAGTTCCCGACGGTTCACCATCGTCACTGCAGCGGGTGAATTCACGGTTTTTTCCCACCGAATACACAAAACAGTTATGTCTGGCATCCCAGTATTTCTTACGCATCTCTTCTATAAAAGCCAGAGCCTCCTCTTCCGTCTTAACAGAACGCACAGTTGCTATGAAACGAGATTTTTTCTCCACAATCTCCCCTTCTCCGCCCTCATATACGGTCTTATATCTTTCCAACATTTCTTTAGCCTCCCGTTACAATTCTTCTTTCAGTTTATCATGAATTACAGAAATACGCCAGCCTTGTTGTATACTAACTGCGTGAAACACCATAATAATGGTAAAACACAGCTCTAAATATTTTTCCAATTTGGGGTTTATTTACTTATTTCAATTTGGTATAATAGAACGGATTATAAAGGAGGTTTATCATGAACTACGGAAAAAAATCGGCCTCAAAGAAACGTAATGCACTTATCTCCCGTACTTCCATGATGGGGAAAAGAGCTCACGTATCTTTGATAAGAGTTTTATTTATATCGCTGATCGCCCTGTGCGTTGTCGGCGTTTCCCTTGGCCTGGGTTCTTACAAAGGTATCATTGACAATGCTCCCGATGTGGACGGTGTGGACATCATGCCTCTGGGTTATGCATCTTTCCTCTACGACGACCACGGCAATCAGATTCGTAAGCTTGCAGCTCCCAGTTCTAACAGACTTCCGGTCTCCATCGACCAGATTCCTGTAGACCTTCAGCATGCGGTTGTTGCAATTGAAGATGAGCGTTTTTATGAGCATAATGGTATCGACGTAAAAGGTATGCTCCGTGCACTTGTAAAAAACATTTCTGACGGCGATATCTCAGAAGGAGCCAGTACCATTACACAGCAGCTTCTGAAAAATAATGTATTTACCAACTGGACAAAAGAGTCCTCCTGGATTGAACGTTTTACACGTAAATTTCAGGAACAGTATCTGGCAATCGAAGTCGAGAAAAAAATTAATGATAAGAACGTAATTCTTGAGAATTACCTGAACACCATTAACCTCGGCGCCGGCGCTTACGGTGTACAGGCTGCAGCCCGTCAGTATTTCAATAAAGATGTATGGGATCTGAATCTTTCCGAGTGTGCAACCCTTGCAGGTATCACTCAGAACCCGAGTAAATTCAATCCTATCCAAAACCCCAAAGACAATGCAAAGAGAAGGAAAGAAGTTCTCCGGCATATGCTTGACCAGAAATATATCGATCAGACTCAGTATGACGAAGCTCTCAGCGACGATGTTTATTCCAGAATTCAGGCAGCTCAGGAAATTACATCCAACAGCAGAAATACAATTTATACTTACTTTGAAGATGAGCTGATCGACCAGATCATTAACGATTTGATGAATATTAAAGGTTATACCAAGACACAGGCACAGAATATGCTTTTCAGCGGCGGACTCAAAATTATGACCACGCAGGATCCTACGATCCAGGCAATTCTTGACGAAGAATATTCCAACCCTGAGAACTATCCTGACACTGTACAGTATGATCTTGATTATGCTCTTACTGTCACAGACCCCGACGGCAATGAGGTAAACTACAGCAAGGAAATGATGAAACTCTATTTCCAGAATGAAGATTCAAACTTCGACCTGTTGTTTGATTCCCCTGAAGAAGGCCAGACATACATTGATCGATACAAAGCAAGCATTCTCTCAAATGGAAGCAAGGTTGTTGCCGAACGCGCAAACTTTGCACCTCAACCCCAGTCTTCTATGAGTGTTATTGATCAGCATACAGGATATGTAAAAGCGATTATCGGCGGAAGAGGCAAAAAAACTGCCAGTCTTACTCTGAACCGTGCTGCTGACACCACACGTCAGCCAGGTTCCACATATAAGATTGTTTCAACTTATGCCCCTGCCCTTAACGAAAAAGGAATGACTCTTGCAACAACTTATGAAGATGAACCGTACAACTATCCGGACGGCTCACCTGTAAACAATGCATCCCGTACCTATAACGGAACAACTACAATCCGTCAGGCTATCCAGAATTCCATCAACACCGTAGCGGTACAATGTCTTGAAGATGTCACTCCTGAGCTTGGTCTGAAATATTTGGATAATTTCGGCTTTACTACCCTTGCTCATGGAACAGAAGCAGATACCGATGCAGACGGAAATGTCTGGAGCGATGCAAACCTTTCCACTGCTCTGGGTGGCATCACATATGGTGTCACAAACGTAGAACTTTGTGCAGCTTTCGCATCAATTGCGAATAATGGTAATTATATCAAACCTGTATATTACACAAAAATCCTCGACCATGACGGTAATGTTCTTATCGAGAATACCTCTGCAGAACGCTCCGTAATCAAAGACAGCACTGCATTCCTTCTCACCAATGCAATGGAGGATGTTGTCAGATACGGTACAGGTACTGCGTGTCAGCTTGATAACATGCCTGTCGCAGGTAAAACCGGTACAACCGAAGCTTATAACGACTTATGGTTCGTTGGATATACACCGTATTACACCTGCGCAGTATGGTCCGGTTATGATAACAACGAAAAGCTTCCGGATTATGCCCGCAGCTTCCACAAAAATCTCTGGAGACGCGTTATGAACCGAATTCATCAGGGACTGGAATATAAAGAATTCGAACAGCCATCCAGCATCGAAATGGGAAGTATTTGTGCAATCACCGGACTTCTTCCCGGAGAATACTGTCAGGATATCATCACAGAATACTTTGATGTCGGAAGTATGCCGGTAGATTACTGCGACTATTGCTACTACGAAGAACCTGAATTATCACCTACTCCTACACCAGTAGGGGAAGATCTGGACGGTGATGGTGTTCCTGATACACCTCCGGAAGGAAACGATGACAACGAAGGCTCATGGGACGGCGACGGTAGTGGAGACGGAAGCGGAAACGATACTGGCGGCGACGGCGGAAACGGTAATGGCGAAAACGGCGGCGAAAACAACGGCGGCGGCAGCGAAGGAGAATGGGATGAAGGCTGGGAAGGAGACAATGGCGATTACCAGGTTGACTATTATTAACTTCCGCTTTTTACCACCCAAACCTTTTTAATTTTTAATCCCAAAATAAAAACCCGCAGTTCTGATTTATTTCAGAATCTGCGGGTTTTTATTTTTAGTTTAACACCATACGGGCTGAACCGTAAATACCGGCATCATTTCCAAGATTAGCAATCACAATCGGCACATCTTTGCAAAGGGAGAACGCATATTTTTTGTAGTATTTCTGAATACAGTCCACAAGAGGCTGTCCTGCCTTTGATACGCCTCCGCCTACTACAATTGCCTCAGGGTCGATCACAGATGCAAAAACAGCAAGAGCACCGCCTAATTTATCGCCAACCTCATCCATAATCTGAGCTGCAACCTCATCTCCGGCTTTATAGGCATCAAGAACACTTTTCGCTGAAAATTTATTGTTTTTACGAAGAACGCTGTCTTTTGTTGTGGACGCAAGAACTCTGTTTGCCACACGTACAATGCCTGTAGCAGAAGTATACTGTTCCAGACATCCTGCATTTCCGCAGTTGCAGGCTTCTTCTTCATCGTGCACGATACATGCGTGCCCTACCTCGCCGCCTGCGCCGTGGCTTCCTGCCACAATTTTACCGTCTACGATGATTCCGCCGCCTACGCCTGTTCCGAGAGTCACCATGATAACATTCTGTGCGCCTGCTGCCGAGCCCTTCCATGCTTCACCAAGGGCTGCCACATTGGCATCGTTGCCAGCTTTTGCCGGAAGTCCGGTAAGTTCGCTGAGCTCTTTCGCTACAGCCTTGAATCCCCAGTAAAGATTTACCGCACAGGCAACCTCTCCTTTACTGTTTACAGGTCCCGGAATACCGATTCCGACACCGTCGATGTCTGCTTTATCCAGCTTTTTCTCCTGAATCTTTTCTTCAATGGTCTTTGCCACATCCGGAAGAATTTCTGAACCGTTGTTTTCTGTACGGGTTGGAATTTCCCATTTGTCAATCAGAGTTCCGTCTGTACGGAAAAGTCCGCATTTTACTGATGTTCCCCCTACGTCAATTCCAAAACAATATAATCCCATATCTCTCTCCTGTTCTGCAGCGATTCATACGCCGCAATATAATTTTGTATATATGACGGAGCACCTAAAAATACTCCGATCCCCAAAACGCATTCGCGTTTCTGAAACCATTAAACCTTACAGAATCCTATTCTCCATTCCTGCAAAGCAAGATCATCCTGATTATCCTTCTCTTTTCTTTGCAATATTAGCCTGCACACGCTTATACAGCTCTTCTGCCGCATTGTATCCCATCTTCTTCTGTCTGTGGTTAACTGCTGCAGATTCTACAATAATCGCAAGATTTCGGCCAGGACGAATCGGAAGTGAATGACATACAATCTTGTTTCCGAGATATTCCGTATATTCTTCGTGAAGGCCAAGGCGATCATACTCTTTATCCCTGTCCCATTCCTCCAGCTTGATAACAAGATCAACTGCCTGTGTATCTTTTACACTCTCAACACCGAACAGAGTCTTAACATCAATAATACCAATACCACGGAGTTCGATGAAATGTCTGGTGATATCCGGCGCGGAGCCTACCAGCGTTACGTCACTTACCTTTCTCAGTTCTACGACATCGTCACTTACAAGACGATGTCCTCTCTTAAGCAGCTCCAAAGCCGCCTCACTCTTACCGATACCGCTCTCGCCTGTAATCAGAACACCCTCACCGTATACGTCTACAAGTACGCCATGAATGGAAATGCAAGGCGCAAGCTGTACACCCAGCCAACGGATAATTTCAGCCATAAAACTGGATGTAGTTCTCTCTGTCACGAATGTCGGCACGTTATATTTAATCGCAAGTTCCAGCATGTCCTGTGACGGCCTTGTCATGGTACTGAAAATCACGCACGGAATCTCGCTGGAAATAAATCTTTCGTACTTAAATCTGCGTTCCTCCTCACTGAGCTGCATCAGATATGTGTACTCTACATAACCAATAATCTGCACACGTTCATTTGCAAAATGCTCCAGATATCCGGTCAGCTGGAGTGCCGGTCTGTTAATTTCTGTCGTCTTGATCTGAATTTCTGACAGATCAATTTCAGGAGTCAGGTTTGTCAAATCCATTTCCTGTGCTAATTTCGTCAATTGTACACCCTTCATAATTTTCTCCTTTTCAGTTTTCAGAATTATTTTTATTATACCACATTCTTCTCCATAACTTCAATCCATATAGAAAATCCCCAATACAAAAAAATCAGGGTTTGTGGAAATATTCATACACCTGTCTGGCGCTTCGCTTATTCATGGATTCTGTCTGCGCCAGTTCTTCTTCCGATGCATCTCTGATGTTTTCCAGAGACTTAAATCTACGCATCAGGGCTTTTCTCCTTGATTCGCCAATACCCGGAATATCATCGAGCAGGGAATGCACCTGCTCCTTACTCCGAAGAGAACGGTGGTATTCTATTGCGAAGCGGTGCGCCTCGTCCTGAATCCTTGTAATCAAACGGAAACCTTCGCTTGACGTATCAACCGAAATCTCCTCATTATCAAAATAAAGCCCCCTTGTTCTGTGATGGTCGTCCTTTACCATACCGCACACGGGAATCTTAAGTCCCAGCTTTTCCAGCACTTTAAGCGCAATATTCACCTGTCCTCTTCCACCGTCCATAAGAATCAGATCCGGCATCAGAGAAAAGCTGTCAAATTCCCCCTTGCTTTCATGGGTAAACCGCCTTGTCAGCACTTCCTCCATGCTGGCGTAATCATTCGGCCCCCGCACCCATTTAATCCTGAATTTACGGTAATCGCTGCGTTTCGGTTTTCCTTTTTCATAAACCACCATAGAACCTACCGACTCGAAGCCACTGATATTGGATATATCATATGCCTCCATTCTTGTTATTCCGGAAAGATTCAGCCACTTCTCTACTTCACGAACAGCTCCCAGAGTTCTGCCTTCCTCTCGTTTGATTCGCTCTCTGTCTTTAGTTAAAACCATTTCGGCATTTTCGGCAGCAAGCTCCACCAGTTTCTCTTTCGTTCCTTTTTTCGGTACACGAAGATATACGCGCTGTGTCCTTCTTGCAGTGAGCCATTCTTCAATAATCTGCGCATCCTCAATTTCTTTCTGAAGCATGATTTCTCTGGGGATAAAAGGTGTTCCTGCATAAAACTGCTTGATGAAGCTGGACAAAACCTGCGCTTTCGTATCTCCTCTTGCCACGCGGAGAAAGAAATGCTCTCTGCCTATCAATTTGCCGCCTCTGACAAAAAAGACCTGCACAACAGCGTCCTGCTCTCTTAAATCAGGGCTTTCGTCCATAGCCACAGCAATGATATCCTTATCCTCTTCGCCATAGCTGGTGATTTTCTGACGTTCCCCGATCTTTCGGATGCTTGTAATCAAATCTCTGTACTCCACAGCGTCTTCAAACCGCATTTCTTCAGATGCATCCATCATTTTATCTGTCAATTCCTCAATAGTGTCTTTAAAATCTCCGTTCAGAAAACGCAGTACCTTATCTATATTTTTTTTATACTCCTCAGAGCTGATATTCCCCTGACAGGGCGCTGCACACTGCTTCATGTGATAATACAGGCATGGACGGTCTTTCCCGCAGTCTTTCGGCAGATTACGGCTGCAGGAACGCACCTGATACAGCTTCCTAAGTAATTCAATCACATCCTTAACCGCTGTATTACTGGTGTAAGGTCCAAAATATTTTGCTTTGTCTTTTTTCATTCTGCGGGCAAAAAGAACCCTGGGATATGCTTCATTCACAGTTACCTTGATAAACGGGTAGCTTTTATCGTCCTTCAGCATAGTATTATATTTCGGACGGTGTTCTTTTATCAGATTGCATTCCAGAACAAGGGCTTCCAACTCGGAATCTGTGATAATATACTCAAATCTGGAAATATGGGTGACCATCTGCTCAATCTTTGCCCCCTTATTCCTGCTGCTCTGAAAATACTGGCGGACACGGTTTTTCAGGCTTACCGCCTTTCCCACATAAATAATTTCATCTTTTTCATCGTGCATAATGTAAACACCCGGTTTCGCGGGCAGTTTCTTCAGTTCTTCTTCTATCTGAAACATAAGTTTTCCTCCGGAAATCCAGCGTATGGAATTACTTATACACATTATACACGCTTCCAAGCATAAAGAAAACCGGGAATTTTAATTCCCGGTTCTTCTCAAACTTCTTTATGTTCTTCTAACTGTTCTTCTTTATACTCTTCTGTTTTATCCGGCTGGTCAAGTTCATTTAAATTTTCCGGAATATCCTTTCCCTGCTCTACTGCACGGAAAATCTTCATGAACTCCTTACCTGTGATCGTTTCTTTTCTGATAAGGAAATCCGCAATCTTGTGAAGCGCTTCCATATGAGCACCGATCAGTTCCTTCGCTTCTTCATAAGATTTACGGAGAAGCATCATCACCTCATGGTCAACCTCTGTCGCTGTATTATCACCGCAATCCAGAACTGCACGACCACTTAAATACTGATTCTCCACAGTTGCAAGTCCCATCAGCCCAAACTTCTCAGACATACCGTACTGGGTGATCATCGCTTTGGCAACTTTCGTCGCCTGCTCAATATCATTGGCCGCTCCTGTTGTCACAGTATCAAATACAAGCTCTTCCGCAGCACGACCTCCGAGATATCCCACCAGCATAGCTTCCAGCTCTTTCTTCGTATTAAGATATTTTTCCTCCTCAGGCACCTGCATAACATAACCAAGAGCGCCCATCGTACGCGGTACGATTGTAATTTTCTGTACAGGCTCCGCATCCTTCTGAAGCGCGCTCACAAGAGCGTGTCCGACTTCATGATAGGAAACAATCTTTCTCTCCTGCTCGCTTAAAATGCGGTCTTTCTTTTCTTTCCCTACAAGCACAACTTCTACAGATTCAAGCAAATCCTTCTGAGAAACTGCACGGCGGCCGTTTTTCACTGCAAGAATCGCCGCTTCGTTGATCATATTTGCAAGATCCGAGCCAACTGCGCCTGAAGTTGCAAGCGCAATTGCATCAAAATCAACCGTCTCATCAAGCATTACATTTTTTGCGTGAACTTTCAAAATCTCCACACGCCCTTTTAGATCAGGACGATCTACAATAACCCTTCTGTCGAAACGTCCCGGACGCAGAAGTGCAGGATCGAGAACCTCCGGACGGTTGGTCGCCGCCAGAATGAGAAGCCCCTTGGATGTATCAAATCCGTCCATCTCTGCCAGAAGCTGGTTTAAAGTCTGTTCTCGCTCGTCATTGCCGCCTCCATAACGGGAATCACGGCTCTTTCCAATAGCATCGATCTCATCAATAAATACAATACACGGCGCGTTCTTTTTCGCTTCCTCAAAAAGGTCACGAACACGGGATGCACCCACTCCTACAAACATTTCCACAAATTCAGAACCGGAAAGAGAGAAGAACGGCACATGCGCCTCTCCTGCAACAGCTTTTGCAAGAAGAGTTTTACCTGTTCCCGGAGGTCCCACAAGAAGAGCCCCCTTGGGAAGCTTGGCTCCGATTGTTGTGTATTTGCCCGGGTTATGAAGGAAGTCTACCACTTCCTGAAGGGATTCTTTCGCCTCATCCTGTCCTGCCACATCCTTAAACGTAATACCTGTTTCCTTCTGAATGTAAGCCTTGGCACGGCTTTTGCCAACGCCCATCATTCCTCCGCCTTTATTCATACGGCGCATAAAAATCGTCAGAAGGCCGAAAAGAAGAAGCGTTGGAAGCAATACACTCACCAGCATTGACACCAATTCGCCAAAAGCATCCGGCGGTTCTCTGTGGAATTCAATTCCTGTTCCCTCCAGACGCTCAGTCAGAGCATTCTCATCCTCCACCTGATTTGTGTAATAACTCGTCTCGGAAAAACGGGATTCCTGTTTCTTAGGAACAATAGTCAGAGTCCCGCCTGACTGTATCGTAACTTCCCTTATCTGGTCTTTTTCTACCATATCAATAAACTTGTCATAAGAAATCTCGCTGGAACTATCCTTCAGCATATTTGTAAAAAGACTGAAACACACCAGTGTGACAAGAAGGCATATAAGGAAGGCCAGAATTGACTGGCGGTTTTTGTTCGGTTCCTTTTTATTCGGGTCTCTGTTATCAGGACGATTGCCGTTTGGGTTGTTGTCCATATTATCCATTTTTATCCTCCTATTATTATCTTTTTTATTATAAGTACAAAACATGTATAAATCAACTGCCAGATTGTGAAATTCCCTTGATTTTTCCGTTATTTCTACTAAATCCGAAAAAAAACACAAAATATATTAAAATTTCATGTTACAAATCCCATGTTTTGTAGTATACTGATGGCAAAGTGTTTTTATCGTAGCTATTCAGTATCTTTATAACCATATTGTTATTATGAACAGTTACTTTTTATTTTTAAATTAATTCTCAAATTAAAGGAAAGGACAGGAATCTGAACAAATGAAAATAGGATTTGACAATGACAAGTATTTGAAAATGCAGTCCGAACACATACGTGAACGTATTAATGAATTTGACAACAAGCTTTATCTGGAATTCGGCGGCAAGCTTTTTGACGATTACCACGCCTCCAGAGTTCTGCCCGGTTTTGAGCCGGACAGCAAGCTCCGTATGCTCATGCAGCTTTCCGATCAGGCTGAAATCGTCATTGTTATCAGCGCCGGAGATATTGACAAAAATAAAGTACGAGGCGATCTTGGCATCACCTACGACGAAGATGTCCTCCGTCTGATGGACGTTTTTACAGAAAAAGGCCTCTTTGTAGGCAGCGTCTGCATCACCCAGTATGCAGGTCAGGAAAGTGCCGACGCTTTCCGTAAACGTCTGGAAAAACTGGGAATACGCGTATATGTAAACTATCTGATTCCAGGCTACCCTAGCAATACAGCCCTTATCGTAAGCGATGAAGGATACGGAAAAAACGATTATATCGAAACATCCAGACCTCTGGTTGTTATCACCGCCCCAGGCCCCGGAAGTGGAAAAATGGCAGTTTGCCTTTCCCAGCTCTATCATGAGTATAAACGCGGAATCAGTGCAGGATATGCAAAATTCGAAACCTTCCCAATCTGGAATATCCCGTTAAAACATCCGGTGAATCTTGCCTATGAGGCAGCTACCGCAGATTTAAATGACGTGAATATGATTGACCCGTTCCATCTGGAAGCTTATGGTGAAACAACTGTTAACTATAATCGAGATGTAGAAATTTTCCCTGTTCTGCAGACTATGTTTGAAAAAATCATCGGAGAATGCCCGTATAAATCTCCTACAGATATGGGTGTAAACATGGTTGGCAACTGCATTGTTGACGATGAAGTCTGCCGCGAAGCCTCCAGACAGGAAATTATCCGCAGATATTACAAGAGCAAAGGCGCTCTTGTAGAAGGAAGCGGACGGGAAAACGAGGTTTACAAAATTGAACTTCTCCTTCAACAGGCCCACGCCTCTTTAGAAGACCGCCGCGTAGTTCCGGCAAGTCTGGAACTGGAAAAAGAAACAGGAGCTCCTGCAGCAGCCCTCGAGCTTTCGGATGGAAGACTTGTGTACGGAAAAACTTCCGATCTTCTCGGAGCCTCCTCAGCTCTCCTGCTCAACACACTGAAAGATCTCGCAGGCATTGACCATAAGGAACACGTAATTTCCCCTGATGCGATCCGTCCGATTCAGGAATTAAAAATCCGATACCTCGGAAGCAAAAATCCGCGCCTCCACACAGACGAAACCCTGATCGCTCTTTCCATAAGCGCAGCAAACAGCGAACACGCCCGTCAGGCACTTATGCAGCTTCCGAAACTGAAAGGATGTCAGGCACATATTTCCGTTCTTCTGTCCATGGTGGATATTCAAGAGTTCCGCAAACTCGGAATCGAGCTTACCTGCGAACCCAAATTCGAAAAAACTAAAAAATACTAAGATTGAATCACTGTAAAAATCCCCTGTTCCACACCATTCAGCGTGAAACAGGGGATTTTATTATTTACTGATATTACTCTTCGTAACCATTAGGGTTGTTACTCTGCCATTTCCAGGAATCACGGCACATTTCCAGAATACCGAATTCTGCTTTCCAGCCCAGTTCTTTTTCTGCTTTGGCCGGATCTGCATAGCAGGTTGCAATATCGCCAGGACGGCGCGGCTTGATTACATACGGAATTTTTACACCGTTCGCTTTCTCAAAGTTCTTCACAATATCAAGAACGCTGTAACCGTTTCCTGTGCCAAGATTGTAAATATTCAATCCGGCTTTTTCTTCAATCTTTTTCAGAGCTTTTACATGGCCTCTTGCAAGGTCTACTACATGAATGTAGTCTCTCACTCCGGTACCATCGTGTGTATCGTAATCATTTCCAAATACACCAAGTTCTTTTAATTTGCCTACTGCAACCTGAGTAATATACGGCATCAGATTATTCGGGATTCCATTTGGATTCTCGCCGATAGTTCCGCTCTCATGAGCACCGATCGGGTTAAAATAGCGAAGAAGTACTACATTCCATTCCGGGTCTGCCTTCTGGATATCAGACAGAATCTGCTCCAGCATGGATTTCGTCCAGCCGTACGGGTTGGTACACTGTCCTTTCGGACACTCTTCTGTAATCGGGATAATTGCCGGGTCTCCGTAAACAGTTGCAGATGATGAGAAGATAATATTCTTCACGCCATGCTGTCTCATAACATCTACAAGAGTCAAGGTTCCCGCAATATTATTCTCATAATATTCCCACGGTTTCGCAACAGATTCGCCAACTGCCTTCAGGCCTGCGAAATGAATACAGGAATCAATGTCTTCTTTTTCGAAAATATCATTCAGGGCATCTCTGTCAAGGATATCGGCTTTATAGAATTTCACCGGTTTTCCTGTGATCTTGGATACTCTCTCAAGGGATTTTTCACTGGAATTACATAAGTTATCGACAACTACTACTTCATAGCCTGCATTCTGCAGTTCTACTACTGTATGGCTTCCGATATAACCAGCACCGCCTGTAACTAAAATTGCCATGTCATTTTCCTCCTAATTTCCGCGCTGTATCTTTCCTGCGCTTAAATGATGTCACGGATTTCAGCATATCAACACGTTCCTGTAACCAAACATTTCCCCGAAACCCGTTCTGTTCGGATTACTGCTTTATTGTATCATTATTTATATTTTTCTACAATAGCTTTCATCTGCTCAAACTTGCTTTCCATATCCGCTACCAGCTTAAACTGTGTACGGCATCTGTCAAGATTGTGATTCTCTCTGTGGATTTTGAAATAATTGTCACCATCCAGATGGTCTGTCAGGAAACGCATACCACATTCAAAAGTCATCATAATCGCCCCCATTGGAAGCATATCGATTTCTGTCTCAGTCAGAGCGCCGCCGCAGCCTTCGATAAATCCTTTTACATAAATTTCATAAAGATTCAAGTCACAGGAAATTCTGGAAAGATCCTGTTCATCCTCAGCGCCTGTACTTGCGCCAAAACGGATGGAATCACCAAAATCATTTACTGCAAGACCTGGCATAACTGTATCAAGGTCGATTACGCAGATTGCCTTGCCTGTCTCATCGTCGATCATAATGTTATTAAGCTTTGTATCATTGTGCGTAACACGTAGCGGAAGCTTACCTTCTGCCTGCATATCAACAAGTACATGCGCCAGCGCTTCTCTATCCTGCACAAATTTAATTTCTTCCTGCACAGATGCTGCCCTTCCCACAACGTCTGCCTCTACTGCCTTTTTAAAATTGTTGAAACGGTCTACGGTGTTGTGGAAGTTTACAATTGTCTCATGGAGAGTTTCTGCCGGATAATCAGCAAGAAGTCTCTGAAAATGACCAAATGCAACGGCACTCTGATAAAAATCATTTTCATCCTTTACCGCATCGTAGGAAGTAGCTCCTTCAATGAAGAGATATACTCTCCAGTATTCTCCTTTAGAATCTACAAAGTAATTTTTGCCTTCTTTTGATTCTACGAGATTCAGAGTCTCACGCTCCACATCTCCGCCGTTCTCGATAATTTTCTTTTTCAGCCAGGAAGTAACACCGCTGACATTCTCCATCAGTTCAACAGGCTTTGTAAAAATACTCTTGTTCATTCTCTGAAGAATGAAGCGTTTCTCTCCTGCCTCTGTTTTATATGTAAGACGGAACGTATCGTTGATATGCCCGCTTCCGTAAGGGATGCATTCTAACAGTTCTCCCTCAAAATCATATGCACTGATAACCTCATTCATATTCTCTTTTAATTCCACTTATTTTTCCTCCCATAACTTCTCAGGATATAATCCGTCATCTTTCAGCTTCTGAATCGCTGCAACAACAACCGGTTTATCCTCTTTATAAGTAACTCCGTACCATTTATCCATAGATTTGAGCACTTTTACAGTTGCCTTCTTTTCTCCAAGAAGCTCATCTACAACAAATGGAAGGAAATATTCGCACTTCAGTGGATTCTTTTCCACATTTTCATCCAGGAATTTTGCAAATCTGTTCTTAAGCTCTTTGAGGATGCTCGCAGAGAATCCCCACATATTCATAGATACTGTACTGCCCTCCGGAAGCATTGTCCATGTAGCTCCGTCATCCTCCGTATAAGCTGCACCGCCGTCTTTTTTCTCAATACGGGTACGTTCATTGATTGTCTGGAGATATCCGTTCTCATCTGTCACGCACACACCACGTGCCACATGACCATTATCTGTCAGGGTGTTTTCAAGTTTATAGCCAACCATCATATACTGATATGTATCTTCTGTATCTGTATTCTCGGACAGGAACTCATATGCCATCTTGAACGCATGACTTCCGTAGTAGTCGTCCGCATTGATGACAGCGAAAGGTCCGTCAATTTCATCAATACAGCTCAATACCGCATGTCCGGTTCCCCATGGTTTCACTCGCCCCTCCGGAACCTCATAGCCATCCGGAAGATTGTGTAAATCCTGGAACACATAAGCAACCTCAATCTGTTTGCTCAGGCGGTCACCGATTGCTGCACGGAAATCTGCCTCATTCTCTTTCTTGATAATAAAGACAACTTTTTCAAATCCTGCCTTCACCGCATCATAAATGGAAAAGTCAATGATGATGTGACCTGCCTTATCAATGGGGTCAATCTGTTTCAGACCGCCGTAACGACTTCCCATACCTGCTGCCATAACTACTAATACCGGCTTGCTCATAATTTTTTCCTCTTTTCTTTCTTTTTTCAAATCACTTACGTTAATCCTATTATATTCCTGTCAAAAGATTTTTTCTTTTCCTAATTGTCCGATTTTTTGCACATATAGGAGTTTTCGTTATTGATTCTGTATCTTTTACAAAAAGAGGCACCTGACTGGCAGGTACCTCTTAAAATATCATCCTTTGATACCGCCGGTAACGCCGCCGATAATTTTCTCAGAAAGGAATACATACAGAATGAATGTAGGCAGGAATACAATGATAACCGCCGCAAACATACCAGCCCAGTCACCTGTATATTTCATGGAGTTGATCATACCATAAAGACCAGGAGCTACCGGTTTCAGTTTGTCTGAACTTGCAAAAATCAAGGACAGGAAATATTCATTCCAGATATTAATAAAGTTAAAAATTGTTACAGTTACGATACCGGACTGCGCCATCGGGAACATGATTTTCCAGAAAGTACGCATTGGAGGGCATCCGTCGATCGCCGCCGCCTCTTCATATGTCTTGGAAATATTACTGAAGAAGGTAAGCAGGAAAATCGTGGTATACGGTACGTTGATACCAACATAAAGCACAATCAGCGTTGTCTTGGCAAGAGGAACATTGTTAAGGATTCCCATACCGGAAATAAAGCTGAACAACGGAAGCACTACCATGATAACCGGAACACCCATCGCAGAAACAAATCCTGTCTGGATGAATTTGTTTGCAATAAAGTCAAAGCGTGAAAGCACATAAGCTGCAGGCGCGCAGATGAGAATCAGGGCTGTACAGGACACAACAGAGTACAGCAGGGAGTTTCCGAAGAAACCTGCAACACCGGAGCCATTCCATGCTTTCGCATAGTTTTCAAAATGGAGACCTGTTTCAAATTTAAGTGCCTTACCCTGGAAAATATCCGGAGTTGTGGAAAAACTGGCGCAAAGCACCCATCCAAGAAGCATAATTGTGAAAATGACCCAGATCAACAGGATAATGTAACCGGGAGCGAGCTTCAGCTCTTTTTTCAAGTTAAACGGTTTACGTGGTTCTTTTTCTTTTGCCATAGCTCATCCCTCCTTTAAAATTCAAGATCATCATCTCTGATGGCCTTGTTGCAAACAGTAAATACAACAACTACACAGATACTTAACAGAACACCGATGGCTGCTCCCAGACCTGAGTTACGTTCTGTAACGGTATTGCCACCGCCAAATATCTGCATGTACATATAAACATACGGCGTGATTGTCTGTGTATCTGCCGTAACATTGGAGAAGAGCTGAGACCATACAAAGAAACCAACTGAGCTTACGGACCACATAGTCAGATTTGTCTTAAATACGCCCTTCAGAAGCGGCAGTGTCATATAGCGGAACTGATTAAATTTATTTGCTCCGTCAATCGTTGCAGCCTCATAGAATTCCGGACTGATACGCTCAATACCGGAAAGCCAGATCAGCATATGATATCCTACCATACCGAAACAGTAAGCTATCAGCAGAGACCAGAATTTATGATCTGTATCAAGAAGCTGGACTCTGGAAAGCTCCTCAAGTCCGAGGGTCTTGAGAACATTTTTTACAAGACCGAACTGCGGGCTGTATACATACTGCAGCCACATAGTTGCAAGAGCAACTGCACTTACGATATTCGGCATGTAAATAATTGCACGGAACAGTTTCTTTCCGCGGATACCGCTTGTAAGGATTACTGCAAAAAGAAGTGACAGAGACAGCACGATAAGGCCGCCAATCAGCCAGATACGGAACAGGTTATAAAACGAAGTTCTGAAAAGGCTGGTATTAAAGAGCTTGATATAGTTCTCCAGTCCTACAAAAGACCACTTGCTCATCGGGTCTGTAACACCTTCGATTCTGAAAAGACTCATGATGACCGTTCTGACAATCGGATAAAGGAATACACCCAAAAACAGAAGAACAGCAGGAGTCAGAAAAACAACTATCATTGTTTTATTTTTTTTCAATAGTTTTCCCTCCCTTTCCCATTTAAAAAAGATGGCGGCAGCGTATGAACGATGCCACCATCTCTGACTTAGTCTTTAATCAACGGAATTTCGCAATCCGCTTTCTGTCTGCCCACACAGCTTATGCTGTACAGATATATCTCAAATTACTTGGAAGCTTCCTGCATAGCAGCTACGAAATCGTCTGCTGTCATGGAACCAGCCATTAATTTGATGAAGTTTTCTTTGATAACAGGAGTCATATCTACGTTTGTCTCAACACCGCATGCCCATGTAAAACGAGCTGTAGAAGCGTCCATTGCAGGTTTTGCACATGCAACCATTTCCGGCCACTCTGCGTTTGTAGTATCAGCAGGGATACCTACAGACAGATCTGCAAGTTTCTTGTCATATTCGCCTTTTGTGATATATGTAATAAGGTCGAACGCTTCTTTGGACATCTTGGAGTCTTTGTTGATACCAAATACCTGTGCGCCGAAGTTGTTTGTTTCCGGTCCGTTTACACCGTTCTCTACTGCCGGGTAAGCGAAGCAGCCCCACTGGAAGTCAGGACCTGTCATAGCTTTAACTTCGTTTGGTAACCAGGAACCATTGAGGTACATAGCTGCTGTACCAACTGCCAGCTCGGAGTTCTGACCTGCAGGCCATACATTGGAACCAACCATTTCTGAGAAATATCCTTTTGTTGCAAGGTCTTCGATGTCTTTTGCCATCTGAAGAACTGCCGGGTCATCCCACTCGCCGTTGTTAACGATTTCAACAACTCTTTCCTCGCCTACAAGTCTTGCAAGGTGATATCCTATTACACATGTAGCATATGCATCATCCATTGTCATTGGTGTGATACCAGCGTCTTTTAATTTCTGGCAAACATCAAGGAATTCAGCCCATGTTGTCGGCTCTTTTTCGATTCCCGCCTGCTCAAACAGAGCTTTATTATAGAAGAATGCAAAGATATTTGGCTGATAAGGAATTGTCTTTAAAGTGCCGCCGCCAGCTTCTCTGCAGGCTGCCATTAATGCTGCGTTTGCAGTCGCTTCATAATCGTTTCCTTTTGCAAGTTCTTCCAGATCCATCAGGTAATCTGCATACATTCCGTTTACACGGTCGATATCTTCATCAAACATATCAATCTGTGTGCCGCCGTCAAGAGCCGGCTGAAGAGCTTCACGATTTCCTGTACGTCCTTTAAACTGAAGGTCTACTTTTACACCTGTCTCTTCCATATAAGCATCAACAGCTTCCTGAATAGCCTGTCCCTGAGGTTCTGTGGATTCCCACATGGACCAGTAAACGATTGTGTCGTCTGCAGCCTGAACAGTTGTAACAGGAGCAACCATTGTTCCCACCATTGCAGCACATAATGCAGCGCTAAGAAGTTTCTTTTTTAATCCCATGTTTCTTTTCCTCCTTCAATAAATAAGTTCACTGTCGTTTCACGGTTTTAGTCGTTTTGACTAATTCCGCTTGTTTATATTTATGATTTTAGCACTTTTGCACATTTTGTATTTACACAATTGTTCATAACTTTTGCACAAATAGTATTTTTATTGACACTTTGTACGAAACACCTAGGCAAAATGACGAACAATCAAGCATAATTGTGTATTCACATTATCTTCTACCCCTCTCTTTTGCCTGTCAATACAGAAAACTCTTTTTTTTTTGCACAATTTACGTTATACTTACTATATATCAATGATAGAAAATCATTCGCATACAAGAAAGGGATTATGATTATGGCTTACGAGAAATTTATGCTGGATGAAGATTTGCATATAGAGTCTATCTTTACTGTACATTATTTTGAATACCGCAGTGACTTCCATTTTGCAGGAGAGCGCCACAATTTCTGGGAATTCCAGTGTGTTGACAAAGGGACTGCCGAAGTAAAAACAGACACCGGTTCTCATATCCTGAACAGCGGACAGCTTATTTTCCATAAACCCAATGAATTCCATACACTTACAGCCGTGGGAAAAAGCGCCCCGAATATCGTGGTAGTCTCCTTTGAGACCAGTTCTCCCTGTATGTCTTTCTTCGAAAATAAGATTCTCAATCTTTCGGACACAGAACGAGGTCTCATCGGTATGTTGATTGCAGAAGCAAGAAGATGCATTTCTTCTCCACTCGACGACCCGTATCTTCAAAAAATGGAGAAAAAAAGAGAATCTCTTTTCGGCTCCCAGCAATTGATTAAACTTTATCTGGAACAGATTCTGATCTATATGATACGCAGACACTCCTATCCTCAGCTTTCTGTTCCCATCAGCAAGTTCGCAAATCTGAAAAATGATTCTGCTGCGTATAATAAAGTAATGTTTTATCTGGAGGAACATATCCGTGAGAGCGTCACCATCCCCCAGATCTGTCACGACAATCTGATTGGGCGCTCTCAACTGCAGAAGATGTTCCGAGAACAGCATCAATGCGGGGTCATCGACTTTTTTTCACAAATGAAAGTAGACCTTGCCAAACAGCTTATCAGAGAAAATCAAATGAACTTCACCCAAATTTCAGAGTTTCTCGACTATTCTTCCATCCACTATTTTTCAAGACAGTTCAAAAAAATATCAGGCATGACGCCTTCGGAGTACGCCACATCCATCAAAGCTCTGTCTGAACGCAATCATTGAAAACGGAGCTGCTTTACTTAAAAAGCAGCTCCATTTTTGTTCCCCTTCCGGGTTCACTTTCCAGTATTATTTTTGCATGGTGGAGAAGAACACCATGCTTTACAATAGAAAGCCCTAGTCCTGTCCCCCCGGTTTCCCTGGAATGACTTTTGTCCACCCTATAAAAGCGTTCAAAAATCCTTGACTGCTCCTCTCTGGGAATTCCGATTCCATTGTCTTCTACACGGTAATAGGGAACACCGTCCCTTTTTCCTGCAAAGACCTTTACATAACCACCATCCTGAGTATAGCGTATGGCATTGTCTGTAATATTATAAAACATCTCATAGAGTACATGACGCACACCGCGCACCCCTGCACTCTCTCCTGTAAATTCAAATCTGATATTTTTTTTGAAAGCACGCTCACGAAGATTATTTACCACATCTTCTCCAAGCTCGCCGATATCTACAGCTTCAAACATCATCTCACTGTTTTTTTCATCAAGTCTGGATAACTGAATAATATCTGCGACCAGATTAGACAAACGCTCGGATTCATGGTAAATTCTTCCGGAAAACTCCGGCACCTTGTCTGCCGGAACCATCCCGTTCATCATCAGCTCTGCATAGCCGGAAATAGACATCAGAGGCGTTTTCAGCTCATGAGAAACATTAGCGGAGAATTCCTTTCTCATGGCATCTGCATTTTTCAGTTCTTCTACCTGCTGTGCAATCTGCTTATTCTGATTATCTACCCGCACAAGAAGCGGTCGGAGTTCTTCATAGCATACATTCTGCAAAGGATGTTCCAGATCAAGCTTATTGATTGGCTCAATCAGCTTATCCGTCCTATTCTGTACAAGGAAGAACTCCGCAAATAAAATAATAATCACCAGCACTCCCAGAAGAGTAAAACTGGAAAGCAGCATATTGAAAAAGCTGTCCGTCGTCTTCGATACGCGTAAAATGTCTCCTGATTCCAAACGCACCGCATAGTAAAATGTCTGGCTGGAAAGAGTCTCTGAAAAGCGGAAACTCTCCCCTTCTCCCTGTTTAACAGCCTCTATAAACTCCGGACGGTCACTGTGATTCGGAAGCTTGGCTGGATCTGCCACACTGTCAAAAAGAACAGTTCCGTCTTTATCTGTCAGTGTGATTCTGCTGCTTGTTACGGTTCCCACCTTTTTCGTGAGAAATCCTTCCCCTGACTGCTCAATTCCAAGTCTGATATACTGAGCTTCATTGTGAATCCCCTGATTGATATAGGCATTGAATTTTCCGTACATAATTACACTGGCAGCCAAAAAAGTAAAAAACACAGACAGTACAATCAGTATGCTGGTATGGCTGAGAATACGCTTCTTCATAGCTTACGCTCCTATTCTGTAGCCAACGCCACGAATCGTCTCAATCATATTGCCCGCTTCCCCCAGCTTCTGGCGCAGAGTCCGCACATGTACATCCACTGTTCTTGTCTCTCCATCAAAATCATATCCCCATACCTGACATAAAATCTGGTTTCTGGTCATGACAAGTCCTTTATTTTCCAATAAATACTGAAGTAATTCAAATTCCTTACGGGTAAGTTCAATCTTATTCTCCCCGTATCTCACCTCATGCTTTCCCACTTTGACGCTTAAACTGCCGCAGTGAAGCTCTCTGTCCTCACTCTGACGACTGCATCGTCTTAACACGGCCTTCACACGAGCGACAAATTCCATCATCCCAAAAGGTTTGGTAATATAATCGTCTGCCCCGGCTTCCAATCCGCGTACCTTATCAAATTCCGCTTCTTTGGCCGTAACCATGATGACCGGAATATTTCTGGTGTCTGAAGATTTCTTCAGACGCTCCAGAATCTCATAGCCGTCCTCTCCGGGAAGCATAATATCAAGAAGGATAAGCTCCGGAATTTCCTCCTTCAGTGCCTCTCTGAGTTCTCTGCCTTCTGCAAAGCCTCTGGCCTGAAATCCGGTGGTTTCCAGTGTATAGACCAGAAGTTCCCGGATATTGCGTTCATCCTCCACACAATAAATCATATCTTCCGCCCCTTTCCTTTTTTCAAGTATACCTTTTTCTCCTGTCAGAGAAAAGAATTTTTTACGGAAGAAGATATTTTTCACGAACATCTTCCAGATCATGAAGAAAAGATGCCGCATTATCATTTTTTACATTTTCCAGATAACTGTGAGTATCGTAAAGATCCTCACGTACCTGTGTCACACAGACACCGATGTTAGAACAGTGATCTGCAATTCGCTCCAGACTCGTAGTAATATCAGAAAGAATAAAGCCCATCTCAATGGTACAATCTCCTTTGCGCAGGCGCTGTACATGACGTCTTTTCAGTTCTTTGCTGAGTTCATCGATCACTTCTTCCAGAGGTTCAATAGAACGGGCAAGATGCACATCCTGTTTATCAAACACTTCATATGCTGTGTCTACGATATCTGCTACTGCCTTTTCCAGAACTTTCAGCTCTTTGATTGCACTCTCTGAAAAATGCGCGCCTTTTTTGTAAAGTTCCTGCGCAGCTTCCATAATGTTTACAGCGTGGTCGGAGATTCTCTCAAAATCCCCAATACAGTGAAGCATAATAGAAAGGCTGTGACTGTCGCGCTCTGTCAGATCTTTATGACCAAGCTTTACAAGATACGTGCCGAGTTCATCCTCGTAACGGTCTACCTTACCTTCCATATCAACTACATACTGCGCTTTTTCCTCATCATATTTATCTACAAGACTTAAAGCAGTAAACAACGCAGAATGAGAATCATGTGCCATATTTCTGGCTGCATTACGACTCTGCTCTACAGCAAAAGCCGGTTTTTCAAGGAAACGTGACTCAAGAATCATAAACTCTTTATCTTCTGCTGAAACAGCAATTTCTGTCTTTTTGTCGCGGATTGTCATACATGCAAGCTTCTCCAGCACTCTTGAGAACGGAAGAAGAATCAGGGTTGCCGTGATGTTAAACGCACTGTGAAGCACTGCGATTCCGGCCGGATTGGCTGCCTCATTGAAAAAGTCAAATCCGATCACAGCATTGATGGCATAGAAGCCCGCCATAAAGATAATCGTTCCCAAAAGGTTAAAGTAGAGGTGTACCATAGCTGCACGTTTCGCGTTTTTGTTTGCTCCTACTGCTGAAAGAAGGGCTGTTACACAAGTACCGATGTTCTGTCCCATAATAATAGGAAGAGCCACACTGAAACGTACTGCTCCTGTAACACACAATGCCTGCAGAATACCCACTGATGCAGAGGAGGACTGGATCACTGCCGTGAGAACCGTACCTGCCAGAACACCAAGAAGCGGATTAGAGAAAGCAGTCAGAATGTTTGTAAACTCAGGAACATTTGCCAGAGGTTTTACAGCACCGCTCATGCTTTCCATACCAAACATCAGCACTGCAAATCCAATAAGAATCGTTCCAATGTCTTTTTTCTTTGCATTGTTGAGAAATACAATAAATACAACGCCGATCAGCGCAAGGATAGGCGCAAATGAAGTTGGCTTCAGCAGACGGATAAAAAAGTTCTCACTCTCAATTCCTGCAAGACTCAGAATCCATGAGGTTGCTGTGGTACCGATGTTCGCACCCATAATAACTCCTACAGCCTGTGACAGCTTCATAATACCTGAGTTTACAAAACCGACAACCATAACGGTTGTAGCTGAAGATGACTGGATAACTGCGGTAACGCCTGCTCCGAGAAGAACTGCTTTTACCGGGTTGGATGTAAGATTCTCAAGAATCTGTTCTAATTTACCGCCGGACACTTTGGCAAGTCCGTCTCCCATGACCTGCATTCCGTAGAGGAATAATGCAAGGCCTCCTAATAATGTAAGTATACTGAAAAAATCCATACTTTCTCTCCTTTACATGGTACATTGCATCGAAAAACAGCTTCATATTCATTTCTGTTTCCGTTTTTATGTGTGTTGATGATTACATATTAAGAAATCTTTGTAAAATCATCCTCAGTGCAATGTTAAATCTATGTAAAGTTTCAAGAAAAGTATGGATTTCCTCTTTTAGAATCCTCTGATTGCCTCGTCCTCGGAGCCTGTCTTATCTATAGAGCGGATTTCCAGAAAATAACTGTAATTGTCATTTACCTTAACCTCCACTCTATCTCCCACCTTATGTCCCTTCAGCGCTTTTCCGATAGGAGACTCAATGCTGATGCGGTTTTCCATGGAATTTCCGCGAATGGAGGTAACAAGCTTATACTTCTCGATTTCATCTTCCTCCTCGAAGTAAACCTCTACGATATCGTCCATTCCCACCTCATCATCTTTGGAATTCTCTGATACAATAGTCGCTGTTTTTAACATATTTTCCAGATAGCGGATACGGCTCTCATTCTGGTTTTTGTGTTTCTTTGCCGCATAGTACTCGAAATTTTCACTCAGATCCCCCTGCGCCCGGGCTTCCTGTACTGCTGCAATGGCTTCCTTGCGGATTACAAGCTTGCGGTGCTCAATTTCCTGTTCAATTTTTTCTACGTCTCTTTTTGTAAGCTTTTCACGCATGACAAATCTTCCTTTCAAAAATACACGTTCCTGTTGCTATACATTCTTACTTTTTCTGCGTATTACCATAGCAGACAGGGGAAGATTTGTCAAATAGGGTTCCCCCTCCAAAAAATCTTATTCTGCTGTGCGGATTCTCTCCACAACGCTGGTACGGCACAGCCTGCGGTATCCAAGAACAGGGACAAGGAGCACTACCAGAAAGATAACAGGGGTACAGAGAATAATCGGGCTGACAGTAAACTTCCATGTGAAGAAAAAGAAGTTTGAACCTACCGGCCGCAGCCCTGCAATGCTTATGATGCTTCCTGCAAGAACGGACAGCGCTACAGTAAAGAGCGCATGGTAAGCGCCTTCCCACATCAGCATCTGCTGAAGCTGCTTTCCTGTCATTCCCACAGCCTCCAGCATGGCAAACTCCTGTTTCCTGAGAATTTCTCTTGCAAGGTAAAGTCCGATTCCTACTCCTTCTT
>Scooby_p1__coassemble_300_pt1 | contig 29846 bp, 32 predicted proteins | sample Scooby_p1__metabat2_low_PE_018 | metagenome-assembled genome bin Scooby_p1 | reverse complement strand
CAAAATCCCGAGACATACAAGCCAAAATTCCATTGCCACAGGCAATCTGGAATGAATTTTGGCTCGTTACTGTGAACAGCGTGAACAGTAACATTTTTTGTACGGAAAGGACGTTTATCATATATGAAAACCATCGGCTTTATCGGTCTGGGACTGATTGGCGGCTCTATCGCCAAAACCATTCGCAGAAATCACAAGGATTATCACATTCTGGCATATGATCCCGACCGTGAAACTCTCGCATCTGCTCTTGGCGGCAAAATCATCGACGCAGTCTGCGAAGAAAACGACACCCGTTTCGGCACCTGCGATTACATCTTTCTGTGTGCCCCTGTAGAATTTAACATTTCCTACCTGAAATACCTGAAATCAGTGATAGGACCTTCTACAATTATCACAGATGTAGGGAGTGTAAAGGGAAGCATCCACAATGCAGTGTCAGAACTTGGCATGGAGCACTGCTTCATAGGCGGACATCCCATGGCAGGTTCCGAAAAAACCGGATTTTCTTCTGCCAGCGACCGTCTGATTGAAAATGCATATTACATTATCACCCCGGGAGGCGAAGTTGCTCTGGACAGGCTTACAGACTTCACAGCTCTTATTTCCTCCCTCGGCGCTATTCCAATGGTACTCACCAGTGAAGAACACGATTTCATCACTGCAGGAGTAAGCCATCTGCCCCATATCCTTGCCTCTGCCCTTGTAAATCTGGTAAGCATGCTGGACAATGACCTTGAATATATGAAAACCATCGCTGCAGGAGGCTTTAGAGATATTACCCGCATCGCTTCTTCTTCCCCTGTTATGTGGGAACAGATTTGCGTGGAAAATAATGAAAACATCTCCAATGTACTGGATGACTACATCCGTCTTCTCATTCAGATTCGTTGTTTTGTCGATAACAAAGACGCCGAAAGTCTTTACCAAATGTTTGCAGGCGCAAAGGATTACCGGGACTCCATTGATATTACAGATAATGGTCTCCTGAGAAAAGCCCACATCCTTTATCTGGATATTGCAGATGAAGCAGGCGGCATTGCAGCCATCGCCACCATCCTTGCAACAGAACAAATCAGCATTAAAAATATAGGAATCATTCACAATCGGGAATTTGAACAAGGTGTTTTAAAAATTGAATTCTATGACGAGGATTCCCTGCACAAAGGCATGACCCTTCTCCAAAAGAGAAATTATATTATATACGAACGGTAGGTATTGACATGAAAATCAAAAAACAGACTCGCTTACGAGGCACCCTTACTGTACCCGGAGACAAATCCATCTCCCACAGAGCCGTTATGTTCGGTTCACTGGCAAAAGGCACAACAAAAATAACAGGCTTTCTGGAAGGCGCCGACTGCCTTTCCACCATCTCCTGCTTCCGGAAAATGGGAATCACAATAGAGCGAAACAACACAGAAGTTCTCGTACACGGAAAAGGTCTGCATGGGCTTTGCACTCCGTCAGAAATCCTTGACGTGGGAAACAGCGGCACCACCACACGGCTGATTTCCGGCATCCTTGCAGGTCAGTCCTTTGTATCGGAGTTAAACGGCGATGCCTCTATTCAATCCCGTCCCATGAAAAGAATCATGACTCCTCTGCTTGCCATGGGAGCAGATATCAGAAGCCTCAGAGACAACGGCTGCGTTCCCCTTCGCATTGAAGGCAAAAATCTCCATGCCATTCACTATCAGTCTCCTGTTGCCTCCGCTCAGGTAAAATCCTGTGTACTCCTCGCCGGATTATACGCCGACGACATCACCAGCGTAACTGAGCCTGTACTTTCCAGAAACCATACGGAAATTATGTTAAAATATTTCGGCGCAGACATTACCTCTGAGGGTACTACTGCCTCCATTTCACCGGAACCGGATCTTATCTGTCGCGAAATCCATGTACCCGGAGATATTTCCTCTGCAGCATATTTCATCGCAGCAGGGCTTCTCACCCCAAACAGTGAGATTCTTCTCAAAAATGTGGGCATCAACCCTACCAGAGACGGCTTCCTCCGGGTATGCAAGGCTATGGGTGCAGACATTGAACTGCTGAACGAAAACAGAGACGGCGAACCTACCGCAGACCTTCTCATCCGCTCTGCAGGTCTTCACGGAACAACGGTAGGCGGCGAAATTATTCCCACACTGATTGATGAAATTCCTATGATTGCTGTTATGGCTGCTTTCGCAGAAGGCACTACCATCATCAAAGATGCGGCAGAATTAAAAGTAAAGGAATCCAACCGCATTGAGACTGTCGTGGAAAACCTCAGGCGAATGGGTGCTGATATTGAGGCTACAGAGGACGGAATGATTATTCATGGAGGAAAAGCGCTTCACGGAGCAGAAATAGACTCCCATCTTGACCATCGTATCGCTATGGCATTCGCAGTCGCCGGTACTATTTGCGAAGGAGATATGGAGATTCGGGGAGGAGAATGCGTTAACATTTCTTATCCAGCCTTCTACGAAGACCTGTATTCCCTGTCCTGTTCCTGAATCATATCAGTGAAAGATAATCCGACTCCCGCGCCAGAATCCGCGAACAAATCTTGAATTTATCGAAGAAAAAAACTCATCAATCGCACCCTGAAATGTACGATTGATGAGTTTTTTATTCTTCACATTCTATTTCCAGATATTCATTCTCTTCAGAAGCATCTTCCATTACTTCCACCATCTTTTCTGCCTCTTCAAGAAGCTCTTCATCCGCTGTACCGGATAAATCCATAATGATTCTTACATCCTCACTTAAGTCTGTCAGCACATCGTAAAGAGCGGACAGATTTTTACCATAATATGCGGGAAATTCCAGCTCTTCTGCAAGATATTCATGTATTTCTTCCACAGTATCAAATTCACTGACTTTTATTGTTACTTCCTGCATAATTCTTCCTCCTTTGCAAAAACTTATATATAATGTATTTACACAAATACAATTTTTATGTTAGTATAACATATCAAATTTTATATTTCCAGAGAGGAGCATGAATTTATGAAAATTCTATTTTATGGTACCAAAAATTACGACCGCAGATTCTTTGAAAACCTTCTTCCCTCTTATCCGGGAATTGAAATGAAATTTACTGACGCTAACCTCCAGGAGGAGACCGCGCCTCTCGCCAGAGGATATGAGGCCATCTGCGCCTTTGTAAACTCTGATTTAAGCGCCCCTGTCCTCGCTGAGCTTCACAGACAGGACGTCAAATTAATCCTTATGCGCTGCGCAGGCTATAATAACATTGATTTGCCTGTTGCCAAAGAATATGGAATCCGCATTCTCCGTGTTCCGGGCTATTCTCCTGAGGCAGTTGCAGAACATGCCATGGCGCTTGCTCTTACAGCCAATCGTCACACCCACAAGGCATACATTAAATGCCGCGAAAATAATTTCGCCTTAAGCGGACTCATGGGCGTTAATTTTTACGGAAAAACAGCCGGAATCATCGGAACCGGAAAAATCGGTCAGGCTATGGCTCGTATCTGTAAAGGTTTCGGCATGAAGGTTATCGCTTACGACCTTTTCCCAAATAAGAGCCTTGATTTCCTGGAGTATGTCTCCCTTGACGAGCTTCTGGCTCAAAGCGACCTGATCAGCCTCCACTGCCCGCTGTCTCCTGAAACTCAGCACATCATAAATGCAGAGTCCATTGCAAAAATGAAAGACGGCGTTATTCTGGTAAATACCTCCAGAGGCGGTCTGATCAATACACAAGACCTTATCGCAGGAATCCGCGATCACAAGTTCTTTGCAGTGGGACTTGATGTATACGAAGAGGAAACGCAGCTCGTATACGAGGATATGTCCGAAGAGATTTTACAGACCTCTACTGTACAGCGGCTTCTCTCTTTCCCGAATGTCATGCTGACATCTCATCAGGGATTCCTCACAGAAGAGGCGCTGACAAATATTGCAGAGACAACCCTTGATAATGCAAAAGCATTTATGAACGGAGAAGCATTAACAAACGAAGTTTCCGCTTAGAGTAATATATGTGAATTCAAGGCGCTCCAGCGTTCTTGCTGCGAATGAATGCCGCAAAACGCACACATAAAAAACCAGCCCCGCTTCATGCAGGACTGGTTTTTTATATATACTATTTAATATAACTGTTCAAATGTCTTGTAGTGATCTTCTGTATAAAAAATAAGACCGTCATCAGAATAGATGATACGTTTTTCATTTCTGTAGGTTCCGTCAAAGTCAATGTCACATTCGTAATACTGGCGGCCGTCCTCTTTGGGAAGCATTCCCTCGTAATTTCCGAATTTATCTCCTCCAATACTTTTGCCCGGAGCCACTTCATCAAGATTTCCTTCCTTACTCACCCAGCCAAGAGCTTTCGCTTCTTTTTTGGTAATGTAGTTGGACGGCAGTTTGCCATAGGTATGGATGTAAACGGCGACTTCATCCTTGGAGGTATAGGAACCGTCCTCCTCTACCTTTATGGCGCCTGTATTCTGCTGGCTGTTGGAATCCTCTTTATCCGCTTCTTCCTTATCATCCTCTTCCTTATTCTGTGTTTCTTCGGACGTTTCGGCATTTTCTTCAGAAGTACCCTCCAGTTTTCCCAGCTCTTCTTCATCAAGCATTGTCATCTCTTCATCAGAGACATCAGCCGCCTCCAGCTTCGCCATCTCCTCATCTGAAACAGGCGATAATTCTTCCTCAAATACCTCTTTATTTTCAAGTGACGCTTCATCCTTGCTCTGGCAGCCGGTAAAGGCAAGCACAAACAATAAGAGACACGCAGTCAAAAAAAGTTTCAGTTTCTTCATAAGTTCTTATCTCCTTTCAGCTTGTCACTATCTCCCCTGTTATTCAGTTTTTTGCAAGCTCCTGTCCCAGAGCGGCAAGTTCCCTGCGGATATCCTCTCTGTCCCTGACAGAAACTTTATCTGTTTTCGCCGCATAAACAGTCCCAAGACTCTGGCAGCTTAATTGGCGAAGAAGCATCTCACTGGTACTCTCCGCTTTTTCCCTTGGTCCGATGCTTCCTGCCGCAAGAAGAATAGCGCCTGTCTTTTTCTTCGGAACCGGTTCTTCCTTACGGATATATCTGGCGCTGAAATACGTCTGAAGTCTGCTGAACATAGCAAGCAAAGTTCCCGTAATCTCCTCAAAATACACCGGAGATGCAATAACAATATGGTCGCATTCCTGAATGTAATCATACACTTCCTGCATTTCATCTTTTATGGCACATCCCTCATGCTCAAAGCACCAACGGCAGTCTATACAGGGACGGATATCTGCGCGGTAGGCATTTACCTCCTTAAATTCGCCTCCCATAGCTTTTTTCAGCTCTTCGATCATAAATGCTGTTTCCCCGTTTTTTCTCGGAGAACCGCTGAAAATCAGAGTTTTCATTTCTATACCTCCTGATATCTTTCCCGTAAAAGGGCAATTTCTTTTGTCCAGCCTTCGTCGTCATTAGGGGTTTCCAGAATAAACGGAATTCCCTTCAGCGCAGGATGACTGATTACGCGTACAAGCGCCTCCAGTCCGATACAGCCTTCACCAATAGGGGCATGACGGTCCTTGTGGCTTCCAAGCCCGTTCATACTGTCGTTTAAATGCACCGCCTTCAGCCTGCCAAGTCCGATTACTTCATCGAATTCTTTCAAAACCCCATCCAGATTTCCGACAATATCATAACCGCCGTCCCACACATGGCAGGTATCCAGACATACGCCCAGCTTGTCCTTCCTGTCAACCAGATCAATGATTGCCCGGATTTCCTGAAAGCTTCTGCCAACTTCACTGCCTTTACCAGCCATTGTTTCCAGAAGAACGGTTGTACTCTGCTCTTCTGTGAGAACATCATTTAAAATCTCTGCAATTTTGGCAATGCCTGCTTCGCTTCCCTGACCTACATGGCTTCCAGGATGAAAATTATAATAATTGCCGGGTGTATATTCCATTCGTTTCAGGTCGTCTTTCATTGTTTCTCTGGCAAACTCTCTTAAATCTTCCCGGGCAGCAGCACAGTTCATTGTATAAGGCGCATGAGCCACGATTTTTCCAAACTCATTCTCCTTACTCAGCTCCAGAAATTTCGCCACATCTTTTTCGTCAATATTCTTCGCCTTTCCTCCTCTTGGATTTCTGGTAAAGAAAGCAAAGGTATTTCCTCCATTTTTAATCATCTGCCGCGCCATAGCTGCGTAACCTTTGGAGGAAGTAGTATGATTTCCTATATATAACATATTCTCATCTCCTGTTTGTAATATTCATGTAACACTTTTTACAACATATTGAAACATTCCTATTATAACAAAAATTCTCCCTCCTGAAAAGAGATAGTTGTTGACGAAACACTGGAAAATTTATATACTTTTACTATGTTTACATTTTATGAGAGAGGAAATTTTTATGACAACACAAAAGAAACCTGCTTCTTCCCAGGGCAGACGCTCCCAGTCCTATGACCGCCGCACTTCCGGACGTCCGGCAGGAGCCCGCCCTAATCAAAGGACATCCGTCGCCCGGAGACGCAGTATTCAGCGCAAATCAAGATATTACAGGAGACGCAGGCAGCGCATCCTGCTTCTTGCAGGTGTTTCAGTGGTTATTCTCCTTTTAGTTTCCACTGTTTTTCTTGTCCGCTCCTGCAAGTCCAAACCTAAGGAAGTCAAAGATGTAAATTCTGACAACAATGTTTCCATGGTCGTCTCCGGCAAAAATACCACAACGCCAAAGACAGCGCCCGCTTCGCCTGTCACGCTCACAGTCAGCGTCGTGGGAGACTGTACTCTCGGAACAGATGAAAATTTCGATTACAGTACAAGTCTGAATGCTTATTTTGAAAATAACGGACCGGAATATTTTTTCCGCAATGTGAAAAGTATTTTTGAAAGCGATGACCTGACCATTGCCAATAACGAGGGAACCTTTACCACCTCCACTCAGAGGGAGGATAAGCAGTTTGCCTTTAAAGCAGATCCTTCTTTTGCAAAAATTTACTCATCCAGTTCTGTGGAAGCGGTAAATACTGCCAATAACCATAGCAGCGATTATGGGGAGCAGAGCTTTACAGATACCATGAATGCCCTTGACCAGGAAGGAGTTGTCCACTTCGGCTATGACGAAACTCAGATTATGGAAATCAAAGGCGTAAAGGTAGGTCTTGTAGGTATTTACGAGCTGCGCGACCATCTGGAGCGCATCCAGCAGTTAAAAGACAATATCGCCAAAGTAAAAAAAGAGGGCGCCCAGCTTGTCATTGTAATTTTCCACTGGGGCAACGAAAAGGAGACTGTTCCGGACAGCAACCAGATGACTCTGGGGCGTCTTGCCATTGACGAGGGCGCAGACCTTGTCTGCGGTCACCATCCTCATGTACTGCAGGGAATTGAAACCTATAAGGGCAAAAACATTGTCTACAGCCTTGGAAATTTCTGCTTTGGAGGCAACAGCTACCCCAGCGACATGGATTCCATGATTTTCCAACAGACCTTTACTATTGACGAAAACGGGGTCAAAGAGGATAATGTGACAAATGTCATCCCCTGCTCCATTTCTTCGGATTATGACTACAACAATTACCAGCCAACTCCGGCAACAGGAGATGAGAAAATACGGATTCAAAATAAAATTGATGAAAGAAGTTCCTGGATTCCTGCACAGCAATAATCCCGATACGCACAGTCCCCCGCGAAAACGTCCGAATCCGGGCAATTTCGCGGGGGATTTTTATTATCTTATTCAATCATCATAGCATCGCCGAAAGAGAAAAATCTGTAGCGTTCCTTTACAGCCTCCTCATAGGCATGCATGATTTTTTCTTTTCCTGCCAGAGCGGAAACCAACATTAAAAGCGTGGATTCCGGCAGATGGAAATTAGTAATCAGGCAGTCTATCATTTTGAAACGGTAACCCGGATAAATAAAAATTTCTGTCCAGCCGCTTCCTGCCCTTAAAATTCCGTCCTCTCCTGTGGCAGATTCCAGAGTTCTGCAACTTGTTGTTCCTACAGAGATAACTCTTCCGCCGTTTTTCTTTGTCTCATTGATAAGGTTTGCCTGGTCTTCCTCCACAACATAAAATTCTGAATGCATGTGGTGTTTTTCCACATCGTCAACCTTTACAGGACGGAAGGTGCCAAGTCCCACATGGAGAGTTACATGAGCAATTTTTACTCCTTTTTCCTGTACTTTTTCCAGAAGCTCTTTTGTAAAATGCAGACCTGCGGTGGGCGCTGCAGCAGAGCCTTCATTTTTCGCATATACCGTCTGATAACGGTTTTTATCCTGTAATTTATGAGTAATATATGGCGGAAGAGGCATCTCGCCTAATCGATCCAGAATTTCCTCGAAGATTCCCTCATAATGAAACTGAATCAGACGATTTCCCTCGTCTACAATGTCCACAATCTCTCCGGCTAAAATTCCGTCGCCAAATACGATTCTTGCGCCGGGGCGGGCTTTTTTACCGGGCTTTACAAGACACTCCCAGATATCGTTTTCTCTTCTTTTCAGGAGAAGAATCTCTATCACTGCTCCAGTGTCCTCTTTATGTCCGTAAAGACGAGCGGGGATAACCTTGGTATCATTGATAACAAGACAGTCTCCTTCCTTCAGGTAATCCAGAATATCTGTAAAATGGCGGTGTTCCACTGTTCCGTCTTCTTTATTTAAGTGCATCAGTCTGGATGAACTTCTGTCCTCAAGAGGATCCTGAGCAATCAGCTCCTGAGGCAGGTCATAATAAAAATCTGCTGTTCTCATTTATTCTCCAATCCTTCCTCTTTCCACTGTTTCCGAAGCTGGCGCACATAATTCCACTCCTTATTTGTGAGATCCGAATTTTTCAAAAGATCCGGACGTCTCTGTGCTGTGCGGTAAATGGACTGCTCTCTGCGCCATTTCTCTATATTTGCATGATGTCCGGACAAAAGTACCTCCGGAACTTTTTTTCCATGCCACTCCTCCGGCCGGCTGTACTGAGGATGTTCCAGAAGATTTCCGGCAAAAGATTCTGTCTCACCGGACTCCTCATTATTCAAAACTCCCGGTACCATTCTTGAAATAGAATCCATCATAACCATAGCAGGAAGCTCTCCTCCTGTAAGCACATAGTCGCCGATGGACACATAATCGGTCACGATTTCCTCGAGAACACGCTCATCAATTCCTTCGTAATGGCCGCACAAAAACACAAGATCTTCCTCCTGCGCCATTTCTCTCGCCATTTTCTGGTTGAATACCTGTCCCTGAGGTGTGAGATAAACCACTCTTGGTTTTCTGCCCACACGCTTCTCTATGGATTCGTAGGCAAGATAAACCGGCTCTGCCTGCATCAGCATTCCGGCTCCGCCGCCATAGGGATAGTCGTCTACCTTATTGTGCTTGTTAAAAGCAAAATCACGAATATTGATAGCTTCCAAAGACAGAAGGCCTTTGGCAATGGCGCGTCCTGTAATGCTGGTATTCATCCCGTTTTCTATCATTTCCGGAAAGAGAGTCAAAACATGAAAATTCATTTATATTAATCCTTTCATCAGATGTACAGTCATGGTGTTGTTCTCCACATCCACATCAAGAATACAGTCTTTAATCGCAGGAAGAAGCACTTCTTCTCCCTCTTTTGTTTCTACAATATATACGTCGTTGGCGCCTGTTTCCATTACATCTTTCAGTTCGCCGAATTTACTTCCGTCTTCAAGAAGAACCTCCATACCGATGAGGTCGCCAATATAATATTCATCCTCTTCAAGCTCCTGCGCTTCTTCTCTCGGAACCCAAAGTTCTCTTTGTTTATACATTTCTATATCATTTATGTTATCGATTCCCTTAAATTTCAGAATCACAAGATTTTTGAAAAACTTTACATTCTGGATATCCAGCCTTCTGAAGTCTCTGCCTGTGTCCAGCATAACGTAATGAAGGTCCAGAAACCTCTCCGCATCTGTGGTCGGGAAAACCTTTACTTCTCCTCTGATTCCATGAGTCGTGGTAATCACGCCCACCTTTAACAAATCTTCCATTCCTGCACTCCTATATACTTAAAGTTAAAACAGGAGCCATGTATCCCACAGCTCCTGTCCGCTTATTTTCATTGCAGAATATCTACAATCACTTTTTTGCTGCTTTTTGAAGATGCCGCTTTTACAACAGTTCGAATCGCCTTCGCAATTCTTCCCTGGCGTCCAATGACCTTACCCATATCAGCAGTTCCTACCTTCAGTTCGATAATGACTGCGTCATCCTTCTCTGTCTCGGTAACGACTACTTCATCCGGATTTTCAACAAGAGATTTTGCAATTACTTCTACCAGTTCTTTCATTACATACCTCCCTGACGTCCTCGCCGGACACTTCAGAAATACCTTGCATTACGGTATATCTGATTATTTTTCGATTCCGGCATTTTTGAAGATTCTTGCAACAACTTCTGTTGGCTGAGCGCCTGATGCAAGCCATTTTTTAGCTGCCTCTTCGTCAACTTTAACTGCGCTTGGCTCTACGTTTGGATCATATGTTCCGATTTCTGCGATTGCTTTACCATCACGTTTGCAACGAGAATCTGCAACAACGATTCTATAGTAAGGTGCTTTTTTCTGTCCCATTCTTCTTAATCTGATTTTAACTGCCATTGTTTGTTTTCCTCCATTTATTAGGTTTATAATTTATTGTTTTTATATTTAGAAAGGAAGCTTGAAGCCGCCTCTTCTACCTGTTTTGCCGCCCATAAGCCCGGGCATCTGTTTCATCATTTTTTTACTCTGTTCAAACTGTTTCACCAGACGGTTGACTTCCGAGATATCGACACCTGCGCCTCTGGCAATTCGGTTCTTTCTGGAAATATTCAGTATTGCAGGATTACTGCGCTCCTGAGGCGTCATGGAAAGAATAATGGATTTTGTTCTGTCCATTGCCTTCTCATCAATCATTCCTTCGATATCCTTCATCTTGCTGCCCACTCCGGGAAGCATATTCAAAATGCTGCCAAGACCGCCCATTTTATTCATCTGCTCCATACTGGTCAGATAATCATTGAAGTCAAAGTCCATTTTCTTTAACTTCTTCTGCATATCCTGTACCTGTTCCTGATCGATGGCTGCCTCCGCCTTTTCAATAAGGCTCATCACATCGCCCATTCCCAGAATTCTGGATGCCATACGCTCCGGATAGAACTGCTCCAAATCGGAAAGCTTCTCTCCCATACCTACATACAGAAGCGGCTTGCCTGTAACCGCCTTGATGGAAAGAGCTGCACCGCCTCGGGTGTCACCATCCATCTTGGTAAGGATTACACCGTCAATTCCTACTTTATCTGCGAAGTTCTTCGCTACGTTTACCGCATCCTGACCTGTCATCGCATCTACCACAAGGATTGTGGCATCTACATTGATATTGGCCTTTATATCTGCAAGCTCCTGCATCATGTTCTCATCAATATGCAGACGACCTGCCGTATCAATAAGCACTACATTCTGCTGGTTGGCTTTTGCATGCTCAATGGCTGCCTTCGCTATGTCTACAGGATTCTGTTTATCTCCCATGGAAAAAACTTCCACGCCCTGTTTCTCGCCGTTGACCTGAAGCTGTGTAATCGCTGCCGGTCTGTATACGTCACATGCTACGAGAAGAGGTTTCTTTCCTTTGGATTTCAGTTTCCCCGCAAGCTTGGCAACTGTAGTTGTTTTACCTGCACCCTGAAGACCTGCCATCATGAGAACTGTCATCTCATTTCCCGGTTTCAGCGGAAGCTCTGTTGTCTCGCTTCCCATCAGGCTTACAAGTTCATCATTTACAATCTTGATTACCATCTGTCCCGGATTCAGTCCGTTCATGACATCCTGTCCAACGGCACGCTCCTGTACAGATTTCGTAAACTGCTTCACAACCTTAAAGTTAACATCCGCTTCCAGAAGAGCCATCTTAACTTCCTTAAGGGCAAGCTTCACATCGTCTTCTGTAAGACGTCCCTTACTTCGAAGCTTCTTAAATACGTTCTGCAGTTTCTCGGTCAAGCTTTCAAATGCCATATATTATAACTCCTCTAAAATTTCATTAGAAATAGCTGCAATCTCTTCCGAGTGATATTCCTGCGCAAGTGTTCGAATTTTTTTCACCTGCGTACGGATATTCAGAAATTTCTCTACCAGATGAAGCTTCTGCTCATATTCCTCCAGAGTCTTATTGCACCTTTTAATCATATCGTGCACTCCCTGACGGCTGATTCCCAAATCCTCCGCTACCTCGCTGAGGGAAAAATCATCCAGCACCACGCTCTCATATACCTGTTGCTGCCGCTTCGTCAAAAGTTCACCGTAGAAATCATATAAATATCCCTGTTCAACAAATTTCTCCATTTGTAATCACCTTGGCTATCATACCGCATCCTGAAGTTTCTGTCAAGTGTTTTTTCTTTACACGCTTATTTTTGATATTCTTGCAGCGCGCTGCCTTCCTATTTTCTCTCTGTTGTCTTGAAATTCTCTCTTTTTTCATGTATTATTTTAATATATTAATTGTCAGGAGGATATCTCAATGGAAAAGTCAAAAGTTTATTACACCTCTATGAGAACCGGTTTTAACGACGGACTGTTAAGCAAACTTGCCCGTCTTATTAAGACAGCAGGCATCGGAACCATTGATTTTGATGGCAAATATACAGCCATCAAGATTCATTTCGGCGAACCGGGCAACCTTGCCTTTCTTCGTCCGAATTACGCAAAAGTTGTTGTAGATACAGTCAAAGAGCTGGGAGGCAAACCTTTCCTTACAGACTGTAATACCTTATATGTAGGCGGAAGAAAAAATGCTCTGGATCATCTGGAGAGCGCCTATACAAACGGCTTCTCTCCTTTCTCCACAGGATGTCATATTTTAATCGCAGACGGTCTTAAGGGAACTGATGAAGAATATGTTCCTGTTGAAGGCGGCGAATATGTAAAAGAGGCTAAAATCGGACGCGCAGTCATGGACGCAGACGTATTCATCTCTCTGAGCCACTTCAAAGGACACGAAGCCACAGGCTTTGGCGGATGCCTTAAAAATATTGGTATGGGATGCGGTTCCCGCGCAGGCAAAATGGAAATGCACAGCGCAGGCAAGCCTCATGTGGATCAGGATCTCTGTATCGGCTGCCACAGATGTGAAAAGATTTGCGCTCACGGCGCTCCTGTATTCACAGATGGAAAGGCTTCCATTGACCATGACAAATGCGTAGGCTGCGGAAGATGTATCGGCGTCTGTCCGAAAGATGCTGTGCTGGCAGCGTCCGATGAATCCAATGACATCCTGAACTGCAAAATTGCAGAATACAGCAAGGCAGTTCTTGACGGAAGACCACATTTCCATATCAGTCTTGTCATCGACGTTTCTCCGTACTGCGACTGTCACGCCGAAAATGATGCGGCAATTGTACCGGATGTAGGCTTTTTCGCTTCCTTTGACCCGGTTGCTCTGGATGTAGCCTGTGCAGATGCTGTAAACAAACAGCCTGCCATTGCAAATACCTGTCTTTCCGAGGCGGATCATGAAGGACACGACCACTTCAGCGCAGTATTCCCAAGCACAAACTGGAGAACAAGTATTGAACATGCAAAGAAAATCGGACTTGGAACAGATGAATATGAACTTGTTATTGTGAAGTAAAATCAAAAACAGGATGCAAAAAGAGAGGACTCGCTTTTGAAAAGTGTCCTCTCTTTTTTAGAATATTATAAAATTACAGGCTGGTGCGGATTACTTTCGGGCGGCAGCCTGCATCTTCCAGAGCTTTGACAATCTGGTTTTTGTGGTCTGTCCCGAAAGCTTCCATGGTAATCTTAAGTTCAACGGCTGCGTTTCGATTGGTGCTGACGAACTGGTTGTGGTCAAGCTTAATGACATTGCCCTGCTGTGCGGCGATGATAGTTGCCACACGGACAAGCTCTCCTGCCTTATCCGGAATGAGAACAGATACAGTGAAGATTCTGTCTCTCTGAATCAGACCATGCTGCACTACTGAGGACATTGTAATCACATCCATGTTTCCGCCGCTGAGGACAGATACCACTTTTTTGTTCTTGAAATCAAGATGACGCAGAGCCGCTACCGTAAGAAGGCCTGAATTCTCTACAATCATCTTATGGTTTTCTACCATATCAAGAAAGGCTACGATGAGTTCGTCATCCTCGATGGTAATTACACCGTCCAGATTCTCCTGAAGATACGGAAAAACATTTGCGCCCGGCGTCTGCACAGCAGTACCGTCTGCAATCGTATTTACATGCGGAAGTGTTACCACCTCTCCTTTTTTCAGAGAAGCCTTGAGACACGCCGCTCCTGCCGGCTCAACGCCGATTACCTTAATATGAGGATTCAGAAGCTTTGCCAGAGTGGAAACTCCTGTCGCAAGACCGCCGCCGCCTACAGGAACGAGAATATAGTCTACAAGCGGAAGCTCCTGAACAATCTCCATTGCAATGGTTCCCTGCCCTGTGGCAACTGCCGGATCGTCAAAAGGATGAATGAACGTATATCCTTCTTTCTGTGCAAGCTCAAGAGCAAACGCACAGGCCTCATCGTACACATCCCCGTGAAGAATTACTTCTGCGCCGTAACTTTTGGTTCGTTCCACCTTGATCAGAGGCGTTGTGGTCGGCATAACAATAACTGCTTTCACACCGAATTTGTGAGCCGCGTATGCAACACCCTGAGCATGGTTGCCCGCAGAAGCGGTAATCAGCCCTTTTTCACGCTCTTCATCGGAAAGTGTGCTGATTTTATAGTAGGCGCCGCGTACCTTATATGCGCCTGTACGCTGCATATTTTCCGGCTTGAAAAATACCTTGTTTCCAGTCAGGTCACTGAAATAGCTGCTCTTGATAAGCTTCGTCTCCTGAGTGACCTTTTTTACGATTTCTGATGCCTCTTCAAAGCTTTCTAATGTAAGCATATATTTTTCCTCCTCGTGTGGTAGTTCCGGCTTCTTTCAAAGGCAGAAGCCGCCTGTGAGCTTTATTCTTGTCCGGCTGTATCAAAGAGCGCGTTTACAAAAGAATCTGAATCAAACTTCTGCAGGTCGTCAATACTCTCTCCTACACCGATATATTTCACCGGAATATCAAGTTCAGACTGGATTGCAACTGCAATTCCGCCCTTTGCAGTACCGTCAAGCTTCGTCAGGATGATTCCGTTCACATTTGCCACCTCTGCAAACTGTCTCGCCTGAGCAAGGGCATTCTGTCCTGTCGTTCCGTCAAGGACAACCAGAGTTTCCAGATACGCCTCCGGATACTCTCTTTCCAGAATCCTGTAAATCTTACGAAGCTCCTCCATAAGATTCTTTTTATTATGAAGACGTCCTGCAGTATCGCAGAGAAGAACGTCTGCATTTCTCGCTTTCGCCGCAGCTACTGCATCATAGACTACAGAAGCCGGGTCTGCGCCGTTTTGTCCTCCGATAATGTCTACTCCCGCACGGTTTGCCCACTGGGTAAGCTGCTCTCCTGCTGCTGCGCGGAAGGTATCCGCTGCTGCCAGAATGACCTTTTTGCCCTGGTCTTTAAGCTTGCCTGCCAGCTTTCCGACAGAAGTTGTTTTTCCCACTCCGTTGACACCAATTACAAGAATCACAGATTTACGGTTCTCAAACTCGTACTCTGTACTGTCCACGCGCATCTGTTCTTTAATACCGTCAATGAGAAGCTGTTTACATTCCATAGGATCTGAAATATGTTTCTCCTTAACCTCAGCCTTCAGCTTCTCGATAATGGACGTTGTCGCATTGATTCCGATATCTCCCATAATCAGAGTTTCTTCCAGTTCTTCATAGAAATCCTCGTCAATACTGGAATAGCCCTTAAAAATAGAATCAAATCCGGCTACAATATTATCTCTTGTCTTAGTCAGTCCGCTGACAAGACGTTTAAAAAAACCTTTCTTTTCCTCTGCCATAGCTGTTCCTCCTGTCACTGGGTAAGCTGATTTTCCACAAGGTCTACAGAAACCAGCGTAGATACCCCTTTTTCCTGCATCGTGATACCATAAAGCCTGTCTGCCGCATTCATAGTACCGCGTCTATGCGTAATTATAATAAATTGTGTATTCTTTGTCAATTTCTGCAAATATCCTGCAAACCGTCCCACATTAGAATCATCGAGAGCCGCCTCGATTTCATCCAAAAGACAGAACGGCGATGGTTTCAGATTCTGTATAGCAAAGAGAAGGGCAATGGCTGTGAGCGCCTTCTCCCCACCGGAAAGCTGCATCATATTCTGAAGCTTCTTTCCCGGAGGCTGGGAAATAATACGGATTCCTGCCTCCAAAATATCCGCCTCTTCATCAAGCTCCAGAGTACCTTTTCCTCCTCCAAACAGCTCCTTAAACGCTTTGTCAAATTCCTTCTGAATATCCCGGAACTTTTCCGCAAACTGCTTCCGCATTCCCTCGTCAAGTTCTTGTATGATACCTTCCAGTGTCTTCTCAGCAGTAATAAGATCCTCATACTGGGCAGACAGGAAAGAATGTCTCTCAGAAAGTTCCTTAAAATCCTCAATGGCATTAACATTGACAGAACCAAGTTTACGGATTTCATCCTTAATCTGAGCAATCTGTTTTTTCATTTCCTGTCTGTTATTAAGCTCTTCCTTCTTATACTGCAGAGCATTATTCGGAGTGATTTCATACTCCTCCCACATATATGCAATCTGAGCTTCTCTGTCCTCCTCTGCCTTTTCCATCAGGCTGGAAAGGCGGAAGCATTCCTTGTCCAGAAGTCCTTTTTGCTCGGAAAGACTGTCACGTTTCTCAAAAAAGACTTTATGCCGACTGTTTTTTTCGTCTTTTTCCCTCTGCCAGCTTTCCATCTGCTCTCTTGCATCCTGTTCCTGTGTTCCGAAAGCCTCTATATCCGATTTAATCTCATCAATGGCTTTTTTCTTATTTTCCATATCAGAAGCAGCTTCCAGAAGGCTGCCCTGAATCCCTTCCTTCTCCTCATCGAAGGTTTTCATCTCAGAAATCAGACGGGAAAGATTCTCCTGACCGAATTTTTCTTTCTGTTCAAGACCTGCTGCCTCCAGACGGATTTCTTCGAGGGATTTTGTAATCCTTCCCTCCTCGTTTCTCCACTCGTCCAGTTCTTTCTGTCTTGTCTCAATGAAAGTCTCCAGCTCCTGCTCGTCCGTTTTTGAAGATTCCAGCTCTCTGGTTATCATCTCGTGATCCCGCCGGATTTCCTGAACCTGACGTTTGATTTCCGCCTGATCCCGGTTAATCTGTTCGTATCCCTTACGGATTTCCTCTGCTTTCGCTTTTAACTGGGATATATTCATTTTCGCCGTGTTCTGTTCCACATACTGCTGACGAAGCTTCTCCTGAAAATCCGCGATAGTATCGCGAATCACATTTCTTCTGCTCCTGTTGTCATCAATGGCTTTCTGCATTTCCTCCAGTTCTTTTTTCAAAGCGAGGACACTTGATTCCAGTTCTTCAATTTCCCTTCTTCTTCCAAGAAGGTTACTGTTATTTTTAAATGCACCGCCAGTCATGGAACCGCCGGGATTTAAGGATTCTCCCTCGATTGTAACCATACGCAGGCTGTGTCTGAATTTCCTTGCGATCATAATTGCATGGTCGATGTGATCCACCACCAGAACACGCCCCAGAAGATACTTCACAAGCCCCTTATACTCCTGGGCAGTCGTAACCAGATCGCTGGCAACGCCAATTACTCCGGGCTCATTAAGAGCTTCCCTCTGGGCAAAATCGCCTCTTCCGCTTACACTGTTCAGAGGGAGAAACGTCGCCCGCCCATAGCGGTTCTTTTTCAGAAACTCAATCATTGTTTTTGCAGTCTGCTCATTGTCTGTGACAATGTTCTGAATACTTCCCCCAAGAGCTGTCTCAATGGCAATCTCATAGTCTTTATTTACCTGAATAAGGTCTGCCACAACACCCCGGATTCCGGGAACTCTGTCTTTTTGTTCCATAACACGGCGGATACTATTTCCATAACCATCGTAACGCTCGGTGATGTTTTTTAAGGATTCCAGACGAGAAGCCTCTCTGTGGTAGGCTGTCTGCCCGATTTCCATCTGGCTGTTCTGTTTCTTTAATTCATCCTGAATTTCGTGTACCTGATCGTCCAGACGGCGGCATTCCTCATTCATGGAATCAATCAGCTTCGTGATAGATTCGTACTCTGCCTGCGCCTTGCGAAGAACCGTCTGCTGTTCCTCCTCCTCGCTTTTTAACCGCAAAATCCTCTGACTGATTTCCGCCTTACGGATATCCGCCTGTTCCATCATAGTATCAAAACGCTGTACCTTACCCTTTGTGGTAGCGCGGGCGTTGAGGATTTCAATAATCTCATTTTTCCCCTCTTCCACCGCATCTGTACACTGGCGGATATTTTCCTGTACCTGTTCAAGCTGTTCTTCCTGTTCTCCCAGCTTTTCTCTTACTTCTTTTAAGGCTGCGCGGATTTCTGCCCGCTCCTCTTCAAGCTCTGTTCGTTCTTTTATACGGCGGCTCAGTTCCTCCTCAATGGCAGCAAGTCTTGTCTTATAATGCTCTTCATTCTGTACGCCTGCAAGAATCTGTTCATTAAGGACATTAATCTGGCCCTCTAACTGCTGTTTCTTAAGCGCATTCTCCTGAGTCTGCTCTCTGAGGGTATCCATCCTGCCGTTTAATTCTTCCAGCTCGCTTTCCAGAGTTTCATACTCTGTTTTCGTCTGCTCGTAAGCCTTGGTGGTTTTTTCCAGATTTTCACTTGCCAGCCTGAATTTATCTCCCAGTTCTTTTAAGAGTACTCCTGTATGGCTGTGCTCCAGAAGAAACAAATTCACATCCAGCTCTTTCAGACTTTCTCTTTTTGCAAGATAAATCTTCGCTGTTTCAGACTGCTTCTCCAAAGGTCCAAGCTGCTTGGTAAGCTCGCTGAGAATGTCCGTCACACGAACCAGATTCTGCCTCTCTTCTTCCAGCTTCTTAATCGTAGTATTTTTGCGCCTTTTAAATTTAACAATACCTGCAGCCTCGTCAAAGAGTTCCCTTCGCTCTTCCGGCTTTCCGCTTAAGATTTTATCAATCTGTCCCTGTCCGATGATGGAATAGCCTTCTTTGCCGATACCGGTATCATAAAACATCTCATTGATGTCCTTCAGTCTGCAGGAGCTTCCGTTAATGAGATATTCACTTTCTCCGGAACGGTACAGTCTTCTTGTAACTGTCACCTCGTTGAAATCCACAGGAAGCTGATGGTCGGAATTGTCAAGAGTAATGGCAACTGAGGCGAAGCTTAAAGGTTTCCTCATCTCTGTACCGGAAAAAATAACATCCTGCATATTCCCCCCTCGAAGCTGCTTGGCGCTCTGCTCTCCAAGCACCCAGCGCACCGCATCTCCGACATTACTCTTACCGCTGCCGTTGGGCCCTACGATTGCCGTGATTCCGTTATGAAATTCGAAATTAATCTTTTGGGCAAAGGATTTAAACCCATGTACCTCTATGTTTTTTAAATACATATATTCCCCTGTCTGTCTACTTTCTGAGCCTGCGAAGCGCCTCGTACGCAGCCGCCTGCTCTGCAGCTTTTTTCGTATGACCTGTCCCCTGGCCGCAGACTGTACCGTTCACAACCGCTTTCACAGTGAAGCTCTTATTGTGGTCCGGTCCTTCCTCCCGAATCAGAGGATATTCCACAGCTCCGGAACCATCCTCCTGAACAATTTCCTGAAGGATGGTCTTGCTATCATAAAAGAGCTGTTTATGCTCTATATCATTCAGGATAAAGCGAAGTACAAACTCCTTTGCATTAGCAAAACCACCGTCTAAATAAATGGCTCCCAGAAGCGCCTCCGTCGCATCGGAAACAATAGAATCACGGTTTCTTCCGCCTGTCATGTCCTCGCCTTTTCCAAGCATCAGAAACTGCGGCAGTCCAAATTCTCTTGCACAGTAGGCAAGACTTGGCTCGCATACAAGGCTCGCTCTTTTCTTGGTCAGCTCTCCTTCCGGCACTTTCGGAAATTCCCCGTATAAAAAATCGCTGCTGATAAGCTCCAGCACTGCGTCTCCCAGAAATTCCAGTCTTTCATTACATCCGAGCTTTCCCAGCTTCTTTTCGTTCGCATAGGAACTATGGGTCATTGCCTGTTCCAGATAATACCTGTTTTTAAATTTATAACCGATAATCTCTTCCAATTCTCTCAGATTCTTATTCATTTCTTTGCCCTCCATAAGGAGGCACTCCTTACCGGAGTGCCGCACGTATCGCTTCTGCAGCGTCAGCTACTGTCTGAATCTGCTCTACTGTTTCATTTTCCAGTTCAATATCATATTCTTCTTCAATTCCCATGATTATCTGAAATACATCCAGGGAATCTGCGCCCAAATCATCTACGAAAGTTGTATCTCCGGTGATGATATCCTCATCAATATTCAAAACCTCCGCAATAATCGCTTTTAATTTCTCAAGCTCCATAAAAAACCTCCAATCTATTCCCTTCGTAACTTTTATTCTTCTGAAGCGGACGTCTTGCTTTCCTGAATCCGCTCTGCAATTTTTTCGTTAATCTTCTGCTGCTTAAACTGTACGCACTGGAAAATTGCATTTCTGATTTCCACTGCCATTGCGCTTCCGTGAGTTTTCACTACAAGCCCCTTTAAGCCGAGAAGAGGCGCGCCGCCATGCTCGCTGGCGTCAAAGCTTTTCAGCGTTTCCTTTAAAGCCGGCTTTACAAGAAGAGCGCCGATTTTGCTTCTGAGGCTTGTCATCATCCCCTGTTTTACCTTTTTGATCAAAGCGCCGCCAACGCCTTCGTACAATTTCAGAATCACATTTCCCACAAAAGCCTCACAGACAATGACATCCGCATATCCGTAAGGAATATCTCTCGCCTCAATGCTTCCGATGAAGTTGATACCCTCGCATTCTTTCAGAAGAGGGAATGTTTCTTTTACAAGGGCGTTTCCTTTTTCCTCTTCAGCGCCATTATTTACAATCGCAACACGGGGATTTTTAATTCCCATGACATGCTCCATATAAATAGATCCCATCTTTGCAAACTGAACCAAATGAGACGGGCGGGCATCCACATTGGCTCCGCAGTCAATGAGAAGAGAAACTCCGTCCAGTGTCGGAATCAAAGGCGCCAGAGGCGGTCGTTCCACACCCTTGCTTCTTCCTACCAGAACCTGACCGCCCACAAGAACGGCTCCTGTACTTCCGGAAGACACAAACGCATCTGCTTCCTGTTTCTTAACCATATTCAAACCGACTACGATTGATGAATCTTTCTTTTTACGAATCGCAAAAACAGGTGGCTCTGCAGTTTCAATCACCTCTGTTGTGTTTACGATTTCTACTCTGTCTTTTGGATAATCCGGATATTTCTCCAGTTCCTTTTTTATAAGGTCTTCTTTTCCTGTTAAAATAATCTTAATGTCATTTCTTTCTTTTACAGCTTCTACAGCTCCCTTAACCGGTTCTGTCGGGGCATTATCACCGCCCATTGCATCCACTACAACTCTTACTAATTCCGACATAATTTCCTCCTTTCAAAGCTTCCCCTCAAGGCTTTATCATAAAACCAATATGTTATTTCCGTCAAGCTCTGCCTCCACAAGCTCATCCCCTTTATAGCTTAATTTCAGGGAAAAGAAAGGCGCTTCCTCCAACAGAAGCTTAATAAAGATCTTATCACCCTCCCAGAGGTTCAGAGCTAAAAGTTCTTTTTTCGGCACCCACTCAAGAATTCCCTCGTCGCATTCCTTCATGGTTCCCGTAAAGCCGTCTGCCGTATACATACACATATACTCCGTGCCGTAGCCCTCCTGAGTAAAGGTCACTATTCCGCGGAAACGCCATGAGGTCAGCGTAAGTCCTGTCTCCTCATAAACTTCCCGAAGCAGACAGTCCTCCGGACTCTCTCCCTCTTCAAAGTGACCTCCGACACCAATCCACTTATCCTTATTTACATCATTTTTTTTGGAAACACGGTGAAGCATCAGATAGGCGTCCTCTGTTTCCAGATAACAATGAGTGGTCATGGGACTTCTCATTTTTCTTTCCTTCTTTCTTATCTTCAGCTATTCTTCTGGGCTTCTATGCGCTCTGCCAGATCGTTTAAATACACCCAGCGGTCCATCTTTTCTTCCAGCGCCTGTTCTGCAGCTTCCTTTTCTTCCACAATCTGACGAAGCTTAAAAGAGTTTGTGGCATTTTCCATCATCTCTTTATCCAGCTTCTCGATTTTTTCTTCCAGAGCCGCAATATCGTCGTCTATTGTCTCAAATTCTCTCTGCTCCTTAAAGCTGAATTTCAGTTTTTCCTGCCGATTCTGTTTCCAGTCCTTATTTGAAGTCTTTTTCTTCTCTGTATCCTGCGCAGGCTGTCTATCTAATGCCGTCTCTCCCTCTTTCCGTTTTCTGGCTTCCATATAATCGCTGTAGCCGCCCTCATACTGCACCAGTCTTCCCTCGCCCTCAAAGGCAAAGATACGGTCAACCACATCGTCCAGAAAATAACGGTCATGGGAAACTGTAATAACAATTCCCGCAAAAGAATCCAGATAATCCTCCAGAATTGTCAAAGTAGGGATATCAAGGTCGTTGCTGGGCTCGTCAAGCAGCAGAACATTGGGCGCTCCCATCAGAACTTTAAGAAGATAAAGCCGCCTTTTTTCCCCGCCGGAAAGCTTGGCAATCGGCGTGTACTGCATGGCTGAATCAAAAAGGAAACGCTCCAGCATCATAGATGCGCTGATTTTTCCCTCTCTTGTGGGAATATATTCCGCAACATCGCGAATATAATCGATTACTCTCAGATCATTGTCCATATCCGGCACTTCCTGGGCAAAATAACCGATTCTGATTGTCTCTCCAATCTCAATCTCACCGCAGTCCGGCTGAATCACTCCTGCAATCATCTTAATCAGAGTGGATTTCCCGCATCCGTTAGGTCCGATAATTCCAAGACGCTGATTCTTAAGTACAATATAGTCAAAATCCTGAACCATACAGCGCTCTCCGTAGCTTTTGCTTATATGGTGAAGCTCGATGGTCTTTTTCCCCATACGGGTTTCTACAGAATCCAACTCTACCGTGTTATCCCTAACAGGAGCAGAGCCCTTTTTCAGCGCCTCAAGACGTTCCAGACGGGCTCTCTGCTTCGTTGTTCGCGCCCGGCAGCCGCGCTTCGCCCACTCCAGTTCCATTCGCATAACACTTTGACGTTTCCTCTCGCTTGCAAGCTCCATCTCCTCACGCTGAGCTTTCATCTCGAGAAATTTAGAATAATTCGCCTCATAAGAATAAAGTTTTCCATGACTGATTTCCAAAATTTTATTTGTCACCCTGTCAAGGAAATAGCGGTCGTGGGTTACCATGATCACAACGCCCTTAAACCGAATCAGAAATTCTTCCAGCCAGGTCACCATCTCATTGTCCAGATGGTTGGTGGGCTCATCCATAATCAGTACATCCGCAGGATTTACAAGAGTTCTCGCCAGAGCTACCCTCTTTTTCTGCCCGCCGGAAAGATGTTCGATTTCTTCCTCGTGGTCGGAAATGCCAAGCTTATTCAGGACATTTCTTGCTTCGCTTTCTGTACTCCAGTCCTTCTGCCATTTGCCGTCTGCCACATAGTCCAGAATGTTTGCCCCTTTGGGAAATTCCGGATTCTGGGGAAGATATGTAATGCGAAGCCCGTTCTGCCGGATTACCTGCCCCTCGTCCGGCTCCTCCAGACAGGCGATAACTTTAAGAAGAGTGGTTTTACCGGTTCCGTTAATACCAATGATTCCAATTTTGTCTCCTTCGTGGATTCCATAGGAGACATCGTCAAAAATCACTTTTTCTCCAAAAATTTTGCTGATATGTTCAATGTTTAATATGTTCATAAATACCTCACGATTCCTTTTTTGGGAAGCTCTCAGGCTTCCTTCTTTTCAAAGCTTCGCAGCCAGTTCGATTTCAGGTAATAAATGGTAAAGGAAATGGAGCTTAACGTCCATGTCAGCGGATATGCCCAGAATACCACCTCGATTTCCGGAATAAAGTTTGTGGCAACTGTTATATAAATCACTCGTATGATACACCAGCACACCAGCATTACACACATGGGAACTACCGCTTTGCCTGCTCCCCGGAACAGCCCTGCCATACAGTGAGAATAAGCAAGCAGGAAATAAAACAGAGTTACCGTATGAGCCTGACGTACGCCAAAAGAGATAACCCCCGGGTCACTGTTAAATCCGGAAATAAGCACAGGAATTGCAAAATATATAATGATCCCCACCATTTCTGCCAGAATCAGACTTGTCAAAACGCCAAATTTTGCTCCTTTTTTCACACGGTCGAGTTTCTTTGCCCCAAGGTTCTGACTGATAAAGGTCGTAAGGGACATGGAAAAACAGGTAATTGGCAGGAAACCGAAACCTTCGATCTTTGAATACGCGCCGCAGCCTGCCACAGCCATCTTTCCGAAGCTGTTGATATTGGACTGCACCACCACATTTGCAATGGAAATCACGGAGTTCTGGATTCCTGTAGGAAGTCCATTGCTGATAATCTGACGAAGCATTTTCTTATGAAGCCGTATCTTACGGATATGCACCCTGTATTCCTCCGGACTCTTGCGCGTCAGGCGGTACAGGCAAAGTCCCGCGCTTGTAAACTGGGAAATAATCGTTGCAAGAGCTGCCGCCCCTACGCCAAAGCGGAACACGCCTACAAAAATCAAATCCAGAACAATGTTAAGTACAGACGATACAATCAGATAATACAGCGGATGACGGCTGTCTCCCACCGCCTGCATGATTCCCACGAAATTGTTATAAAGAACAAACGCCAGAGAACCCAGAAAATACACCCGAAAATAAAGAATGGAATTAGGCAGCACATCTGTCGGCGTCTTCATCCAGATCAAAATCTTCGGAGCCATGATAAGCCCGATAACCGTCAGAAGGACTCCTGAAATAATTCCAAATCCCACCGTCGTATGAATAGCATCCTGCAGCTCCTGCTGTCTCCTTGCTCCGAAATACCGGGCAATGACAACTCCCGCTCCTACTGCAATCCCGTTAAAAAAGCCCACCAGAAGAAAAATAAGACTTCCCGACGAGCTGACTGCCGCCAGAGCGTCGCTTCCGAGAAAATTTCCCACAATCAGGGAATCGGCTGTATTATATAACTGCTGAAACAGATTTCCCAGAAACAATGGAATTGCAAATCCCACAATTTTCTTCCAGATTACCCCTTCTGTCAGCAATGTTTTTGATTTTACACCAGACATGATAAACCTCCTCCAAAAATGCCTGAATACATCCTATCACAAAGAAGCATGATACGCAATCTTTGTCCTCGCAAATTGTAATTGTATAACTCTCAAATATCTTCCCTGCTTCTGGGAAATTTTTTTAAATAATAAATAATAAACAGGACTGCGGTAATACTCCAGGATACAGGATAGCCGCACATAATAGTGTCAATTCCCGGAACCATACGTCCCACAGTGAAAAGCCAGATCAGACGCAGGGAACATACGCCTCCGCAGGTAAGAAGCATCGGTACCAGTACCTTGCCCGCTCCGCGAAGAGCTCCTGACAAAATACCGACAATTACAAAAACAGAGTAGGCAGGCAGCATGAACCGAATCATATGTACGCCGATTTTAATAACATTCTCATCTGTAGTAAAGAGACGGTAAATCGGTTCACTGGCAAGAATCAGAGCAACACTGATTACTGCCGCGCTGACAAAGCTCATTGCAAGACAGACCTTTACGCTCTTTCTCATTCGGGCAAATTTCCCGGCTCCGTAATTCTGCCCCACAAAGGTTGTAATTGCAATACTGAAGGCATTAATGACCATCCAGAAAATAGCGTCAACCTTTGCCAGAGTTCCCCATGCAGCCACAGTATCTGTACCCAGTCCGTTAACAAAAACCTGAATCACAAGATTGGAGATTCCATACATCACAGACTCCATTCCTGCCGGAACTCCGATTCTTAAAATAGATTTCAGGCTCTTTCCCTGAACCTTTATTTCCCTGGGCACCAGCCTGTACATTTCTGTTGACTTCACAAGAAGCCACACTACGATTCCCGCGCTGACTGCCTGAGACAGAATTGTTGCCACAGCTACGCCTGCCACTCCCATGTCAAAAGCAACTACAAATACCACATCAAGAATGATATTTAAGATACAGGTTACAATCAGCACATAAAGGGGACGCTTGGAATCCCCCACTGCGCGAAGAATACCGGAGCCCATATTATAAATAAGGTTAAAAATCATTCCGCAAAAATAAATATAAAGGTAAGTAACAGAATCCGCTATTACATCTTCCGGTGTATTCATCCAGTAAAGAACCGGCTTGGAAAGCCCGATTCCCACGATTGTAAGGATAACTCCCCCTACAACAGAAAATGCAAAAGCCGTGTGCAGTGTCACGCGCACGTTCTTCTCATCCTTAGCTCCGTAAAACTGGGAAATGATAACTGCCGCTCCTGAGGATAATCCCACAAAAAATCCAACCAGAAGGTTTACCATCTGACTGGCAGAACCTCCTACTGCAGCAAGCGCCTGTTTTCCCACAAAGCGGCCTACAACAACCGTGTCTGCTGTATTATAAATCTGCTGAAAAAAAGTCCCGAATACAATAGGAAAGAAAAACAGCAGCAACTGTTTCCAGATTACCCCCTCTGTAATCTGATTACTCTTCTCTATAGGTTTCTCTTTCATTTCCTCTACCCTTCTCCTTTATGACTTCAATATTTTATGCTTTCAGCTCAAAAAAAACAGGTGCCTCACAAATGTGAAACACCCTGCTTTCAAACCGTTATTAGTCTTCTACTTTAACGATTTCTTTTTTGTTGTAGCTTCCGCAAGCTTTGCAAACTCTGTGCGGCATCATGAGAGCACCACATTTGCTGCATTTTACTAAGTTAACAGCGCTCATTTTCCAGTTTGCACGTCTTTTATCACGTCTTGCTTTAGAAGATTTATTCTTTGGACAGATGGACATTATGTTACACCTCCTTAAATTTACTAAATATATCACTGATAGCTGCCATGCGGGGATCTTTCGGCTCGTCAACGCATCCGCAGGGACCGTTGTTGAGATTTTTCCCACACTGGCTACAGATTCCTTTGCAGTCTTCTCTGCATAAAACCTTTAAAGGCCAGCTCATCAGCACCTCAAGATAGACCAATCGGTCCACATTCAGGTCCAAACCTGTGAGATAAGAACTTTCGTCCAGATCATTCACTCGCTCTTCATCCGTAAGCTTCATGTCGAGCTTCCTCATTATCTGCAAAGGAATATCAACAGGAACTTCTTCCAGACATCTGCTGCAGGGGATACCCACGGTAATCTTCCCTGTGGCTTCAATCTCAAGATTTCTGTCTCCTGTATTGGTGATGGTCAGTTCCACCGGCTCTTTAGCGAGCACCGGGAAAGAACCCAACTGGAAGGTGATTGCATCCATCTCAAACGGGACTGTTTTCTGAATACGCTTTCCTTCACTGGATGAAATATCTGATAAATGTATCTGCATATTTTTCTCTCCTATCCACACTTTTTAAATTATACATACAGGTGTGGCATTTGTCAACGATATTTTCACCACTTTTTTGATAATTTTGTATTTCGCCCAAATTATTTATCTTCCACCGCAATCTGACTGAGGTAATATTCCTGTGCTTCATCAAGAAGAGGCTTCAGTGTTTCCTCTGCATACTGTTCTGTAGAAGGAAAGGCGAGGTCTTCTATAAAGCTGGCATAATATTCATCAGCGTTTTTGCAGACCTTGTCTCCGATAGTATCATTACCAAGCTGAAATTCCTCACGAAGCTTTCGACTCATGAGTTCAAGTTCTATCTCTGTTCTTTCATAATCCCCCATCTCCTTTTTAAAGGCATCGTAAGTAGTTCCGCATTCCTTATAGAGGACATCCAACTTTTCAAAATTTATATCTTTTTTTATACGCTCACGCACTTCATCCATTACGGCATCAACTTCCTCTTCCGAAGGCAGTCTCCCGCTTTGTTTTGCATATTCATAAACCCGAAGTCCATTCTCCAAACTCGATCTCACAGCTTGCATTGCAGACTCTGTGTTTTCATATGACTCCTCATTTCTCAGCATGTTCATAGCAAAATATGCTCTTAAATCCTCTGTGCCGCATACAGCTCCGTCTTTTTGTAATTTTTCGTGGAGTTTCTGGCTTTTTCTGATGGATTCTTTTACGCCTTCCTCACTGGATATAGTCATACCCGAAGATTTCTCTTCTGTAACTTCATTGGGTACAGAATCAGGAAACAAATCAGCCTGTATGTATTCTGAAATAAAGTCTCCTCCCTGATAAATAGTTCCATCTTCTGCTTCCACGTACCACTCTTCCGCATCCGGCGCTGTCTGGAAAAAGTAAAAACTGTCCTTTGTTCCATCTTCATATTTAAGGGTCACAATAATATATCCTTCTCCACGCTCCACGTTATCAGAAGGCTCTGTCAAAACCAGACTTTCCATCCGCCCTCGAAGTTTGCCATAATCACTCTGGGGCGTTGTCTTAAAACCGGATATAAAATAATTTACAATCTCTTTATCCGGAAGCGTTAATCCTTCCGCCTCTTTGGCATAACCGTTCATTGCCCCTGCCCAAAGCAGCCCGGCACATAGCAGTCCTGCCGCCGCCATTTTGTATCTTTTTTTGTTTTTCATATAATTCATCTCCCTTCATAAGTGATGAGCAGCTAACACATTACGCCTGTTTCGTCAAAAATTTACAAAGCAGGTATTTAAGCCCAAAAGAGCAGGGCACCACAGAGAGTATAAAAATTGCAATAAAAATCATATCCAGCACAACGATTGTCTCCATCTTCAGCGTCAGCAAGTCAAAAACAATCCACTTATAGGTGGTAAAATAAACCTTATAGTAACATATTGCGCTGACTGTAAGAAGCAGGATGTTTAATTTCTTTTGATGTACTTTAATATAAGCATCCATTTTTCTCCTCCATTTCATCCCCCTTTATATTATCTGTCTTTTATTTGTTCCAATATTCTTCCAAATAAGGTTCTATCATTCCAAGCACCTTTTCAATCATGCTGCCTTCCATAAAACAATCCCCTCTTTATTCACATTCTTATAGAATGGAGTGATTTTTTCCCATTTTTTGAAAACTGCATAATCAATATCAATAACAGAAAATACCTTATCATATTTTAAGTTTAAATCTACAACCAGATCTGACAGCTTATCTTCCGTACTTTTATTCAGGTTTCCATTTAACAATAACGCAATATCTACATCAGATTCAGAAGTATTAGTTCCTCTTGCATAGGAACCATATAACACAATCCGGATAACCTGAGTATTAAAAATAGCAAGAATTCCTTCTACTAATTCGTTTAATGCATTTGTATCCATAAGCTGCACCTCCTTCTGGTTTTATTATATCGTCCATTTTTTTCAGCGTCAACGGAATTCACTGCCGGCAAAATTCGTTTTCCTCATTAAATATTTTTAAGCAACAGCCGCGTTCTTTCTTCATCTTCTTTCTTAACATATAAAAAGTATGTCATCTTCTCAATAGGATTATATTTATTCCCCAGAACAGCAGAATCAAAGGAATTCATTTTAAGGCTGGACTTCACCTTAATTTTGTAGAAAATCCCCTCTTTTGCCAAAATTTCCTGAGCCTTCTGTTTTTTGTCCCCGCTTTGAAACGATCCTATCTTTACGAATTGGAATAATCCCATAAATTACCCCCTCTCCATATTATCTGTTATATTTTAAATATATTTTATTTTATGAGAAAAGTCAACTTTTTTATTTTTACCCTTTTTTTTTTTTTTACATTTTAAATTTTTAACATAATTATAACAAAATTT
>Scooby_p1__coassemble_299_pt1 | contig 29876 bp, 25 predicted proteins | sample Scooby_p1__metabat2_low_PE_018 | metagenome-assembled genome bin Scooby_p1 | reverse complement strand
AATTATATCAAAGGCTATTTGCATAAAGACAAAAAAACAAATAAAGTAACAGTATTCAAAGAAAAAAAAGAAGACTCCCTTCCCATTGAAACCGCTTACAGACCGCTGGGAAACAACGGGAAACTGACGCTTCCGGAGGTACACCTGATCACAGGTCGTACTCATCAGATTCGCGCTCATCTTTCCAGTATCGGACATCCGCTTCTCGGAGACGGCAAATATGGAAATGAAGCCTTAAATAAAAAGTATCGGGAGAGATATAAACTCAACCATCAGCTTCTCCATGCGTATAAAGTGACTCTGCCGGAGCTGAAAGGGAAATTTGAGAGATTATCAGACAGGACATTCACAGCGCCTGTGCCGGAGCTTTTTCACAAAATCATAAGAGAAGAACAGTTAGAGGAGAGTTATTATGAAAATCTGGCATGAAATCTGGGACTATATAAAAATGATTATCGTTGTAGTTCTTATTGTTGCGGTAGTCAATAATGTGGTGCTTATTAATGCAAAAATCCCGTCTGAATCCATGGAAAAAACGGTTATGACCGGAGACAGGCTGTTTGGTTACCGCCTCGCATATGGAATCAATCTTGATTTATTCGGCAAACAGATTGTATCCAAAAAATTTAAAGATCCGGAACGCTTTGATATTGTGATTTTTAAATATCCGGATGACGAAAGTCAGCTTTACATTAAACGTCTGATTGGTCTTCCTGGGGAAACTGTGGAAATCAAAGGTGGTAAAGTGTATATTGATGGCGCTGAAACCCCGTTGGATGACAGCTTCACCCCGGAAATGCCGCGTCCGGAAGATTTGGGACCTTACGTGGTGCCCGAGGATTGTTATTTCATGATGGGCGATAACAGAAACCACTCGTGGGATTCCCGTCGTTGGGAAAATACTTTCGTGCAGTTTGACCAGATTGTGGGAAAAGCAATTGTGAGATATTTTCCGTCTATCAAGCTTCTGAACCAGTACGAGCCGGCGGAGTAAGCTCATGGCAACCTGGAACAGCAGAGGGCTTCGCGGTTCTACTCTTGAAGAACTGATAAACAGAACAAATGAACAGTATCACGAAAAAGGGCTGGCTTTGATCCAGAAAATCCCCACTCCCATCACACCGGTGCGGATGGATAAGGAGCACCGCCATATCACCCTTGCATACTTTGAACAGAGAAGTACTGTTGATTATATCGGAGCAGTACAGGGGATTCCTGTCTGCTTCGATGCAAAAGAATGTTGTGCAGACACCTTTCCCCTGGCCAATGTCCATCCTCATCAGGTTCAGTTTATGAAAGATTTCGAAAAGCAGGGCGGCGTTGCCTTTTTCTTGATTTTCTACAGCAACAGCAATCAATTCTATTATCTTCCCCTCCGAAACCTTTTGACATTTTGGCAGAGAATGGAAGAAGGCGGACGGAAAAGCTTCCGCAGGGAAGAACTAAACCCGGATTATTATCTTGATAAAAAAAATGGATTTCTGGTTCCGTATCTTGACGGGATTCAGAAAGATTTATGTAACAGGGATTAACAAGACTTTCATAAGGAGAAGATTAAGATTGAAAAAGTTAGTGATACCCTGCCTATATCTGCAGTATGAAAAGGCAGTGACAGGATTTGGACAAAGAAATCTGTTCGGAGACGGAGATGTGGAGGCGCTGGCATCATTTTACAGTGATAATGACGCAGATGAACTTCTTGTCTTTGACTTTTCTTCTGCAGATGAGGAGCATGAGAAAGCCATCGGAAAAATCAAAGATATTTGCCTTGCTTCTGAGATACCGGTAATTGCCGCCGGAAATATTAAGCGCGCAGAAGATGTCAAAAAACTGATTTACGCAGGTTGTGCAAAGGTGGTGCTTAATTTTTCCAAGCAGAGCAACATCGATCTCCTTGCCGAAGTTTCCAGACGCTTCGGTAAAGAAAAAATGCTGGTGAGTATTTCCTCAGAAGAAGAATTTGCAGCTAATAAAGAATTAATAGAAACCTATGCAGATGCAGTTCTTGCTCTGGATACAGTGCAGGATTTTATCGCGGAAATTTCTTCTGTTACGGTAATTCTTCACACCGATGAGGGAAAAGAGGAATCCCTTGTGCGACTTCTGGGCACAAAGGCAGTCGCAGCTCTAAGCGGAGATTTCGTAAGCAGTAAAGAGACATCTGTTGTAGAGTTTAAGGCGCGTTGTAAAGCAAAAGGAATCCCTGTGCGGACTTTTGAAAGTGAAATCTCATGGTCTGAATTTAAGCTCAACAGCGACGGTATGATTCCGGTTATTGTGCAGGATTATAAGACGGATGAGGTACTGATGCTTGCCTATATGAACGAGAATGCCTTTAATGCGACTTTAAAAAGCGGAAAAATGACTTATTGTAGCAGAAGCAGGAATGGACTTTGGGCAAAGGGAGCGACTTCCGGAAATATTCAGTATGTGAAATCTCTTACTCTGGACTGCAATAACGATACGATTCTTGCAAAAGTTGCTCAGACAGGCGACGCCTGCCACACAGAAAACAGGAGCTGTTTCGTCAAAACTATTATGAAAAAAGAATATGACGATGCTAATCCCCTGAAGGTGTTTCAGGATGTCTATGACACTATTCTCGATCGGAAACAAAATCCGAAAGAAGGCTCCTATACCAATTACCTTTTTGACAAAGGCATTGATAAAATCCTCAAAAAAGTTGGCGAAGAGTGCACAGAAATCGTCATTGCCGCCAAAAATTCGGATAAAGAGGAAATCAAGTGCGAAATTTCAGATTTCCTTTATCATATGATGGTTCTTATGGCAGAAAAAGAAGTAAGCTGGGAAGACATCACAAAAGAGCTTGCAAGAAGATGAATTCCTGTTATATCTCTTTTTTTAGTTTCTTTTCAGTGTAAAAGGTAATGGCGGCAAGCGAAATTACGCCAAGTATGCTTAGGAGGAACATTCCCTCGATGTAAGGAGTTTTGTAATGAAGGGAAATCTCGTGTTTTCCGGGTTCAAGCTCCAGAGCCATAAACATGATGTTTGCTTTTTTTAGTTCCATTTCTTCTCCGTCTACAATGGCATTCCAGCCCTTGCTGTAAGGAATGGAAAAAACAAGCGCTTTTTTTTCTTTTAAATCTACCTGACAGCTTACATCTCCGTAATCGGTTGTAAGATTCTCGATTTTGTCTTCCTTTCGCTGGGCTGTATAGAGAGGAAGGCGTTTCAAAGGCTGGCAGTAAATGCTCAGATCATCGAAAGAGTAGCATCCCTTTCTCTGGATTGTGAGATAAACTTTATTTACAGGGGCATTTGAATAACCAAGATTATTGGCGAAATTGTGACGGCCGTTATAGAAATTGTTCCGGTCTGTGACTACATGGATTTTTTTATCGATCATTCGTTCGTCGATTTCAGCTTCCACTGTGAAGAAAAAATCATTTGTCACCTTTTCATCCTTGATTTCTATTTTTCTTCGTTCTTCTTTCGTAAGAAAATTCCATTCCTCATCCGTATATTCAGAGCGCCTTGTAACAGGCTGGTAATGAAGCTGGTCAAAAACAACATACAGCTCGCTTTCGGGAATACCGGAAAACTCCAGAACACATACTGCGTCATTCTGGGTCGCAACAATCTGATTTTCGGAAATCGCACAGCCTGAAACAGGTAGGATTTTATATTTCCGTTCGCTTGAGGTATCTTCAGGCTTACATTCTTGAAGCCTGCTGTCTTCCAGAACTACTCCCTGAAGAAGTGCCTGCTGACGCTGCATTACATTCATAGTCTCGAATTCCTCACGAGAAATGTAGGAGTCATAGGTATAAGCAAAGGGAAGAGCATCCGGGTCTTCGTAGATAAATACGTTTCGGATTGCTTCGTCTTTCATAAGATCCGGCATCTTAATTCGCTTGACACTCTCATATCCGTGAGGCATGAACTGCCTGCCGCCGACCTGGTACTTCATAGAAAAAAGCTTCATCAGGAAAGCACGACTGTTTAGGTTATAGAAATTCTGTCCCATAGGCTTACATGGATATAATTCATTCTGAAATCTGCTTACATCCCCGTTTGCAAGGGAAAAGAAAAACTGTCCGCCGTTTAAGGCACTCATCATCTGACCATTCTGCAGAATTCCTGAAGAAACCTGATCGAAGCGGTAATCCTTCATATTTTCCATCCGTGAAAGTACGTTCTGTATCTTCGTGACATTTTTTGTGTAAGCGCTTCCGATATCTGCAAATTGGGAGGTATGTACATCATCATTTTCCAGACAGAAAAAGCACTGGTAAATGTTTAGTACAGTACCTGCTGAAATTCCTGCAAAGAGAAGAAAACCGATAAAAGCCCTCTTTTTACGCAAATAAGAATATCCCAGAGAAAAAATAGCCCAGAATCCCAGTACAAGCACAAGAGAGGAAATGTTCCAACTATTGCGGGCATATACATCTGTAAAAACATAGGCTCCCCAAAGGAGAAGAATCCCCAGAATACAAATGCGCTGTTTCTTTGTAAGATGGAAAAACTCCGGATAGATTTTTACAAAAATATAGGACATCAGCATGGTAAGTGCCCAACACCAACGGTTTGTTGCATAGGAAAAACCGTTAAAAACATGTGCAATATAAGGAACACACAGGAAAATCATACACATCAGAAAACCGATTTTCATTGCCGAAAAATTTTTCTTTATAGTAAACAGGAGAAGAATCCCCAGAATTCCCACGGCAGATATTCCGATAATCGTGAAATGTCCCTCAAATTTTCCGATGAGAGCAGGAACCAGTCTGCGATAATACACCGTTCTGTAGGAATCCATGATATGATTCACAGCTCCGATGCGGTCTGTGTCGAGAACTGCTGCAAGCGTAGGAAAGAAGATGACCGAGGCAATCAAAACGCCAACTGTACTGAAAAGAGCGAATTTTCCAAGATAAGTGCCCAGCTCTTTCAGGCGGATTTTGCCGAAAATCATAAAATATCGGTAAATCGCATAAAGTACGGTGAAAATTCCCAGCATATAAAAAAAATAAAAATTCGACAATGCACTTACCGCAAGGGTAAGAATATAAAGATAAGGACGTTCTTTTTTATAAATCTTATCAACGCCAACCAGTAGTAAAGGAAAATAAATTCCGGGATTCAGGAAAAACGGATGTTTAAATCCGGCAACGAAACTCCACTGGCAGAAAGCATAGAGAATTGCGCCGAGGAGAGTGGGAAAATACCCGTTTTTGTGATATCTGCTGTATATGGAAAAAGTAACACCGGCCAGGTAAATACGCAAAAGCAGCAATACATTGTAAAGATACTCCGTATATTTGTACGGGACCACCACAGATAGCAGATTCAAAGGATCACCGATGGCATAGTAATGTAAGGTGGTGAGAATATCGGAGCCGTATCCGATGTGGAAATCCCACATGGGGAGTCGTAGTGTATGCTCTGTGAAAAGAGTCTTGATAACATCACGGAGATAGTGCCCCAGATATGCCAGAGAAACATAATGCTGTTTCAGCCCGTCACCCATGCGTGCTTCATAGATAAAGGACTTTCCATTGAGATAAAATCCGGCAGCTATGACAGAAAAAAACATGCCCGATACAAGGGTGTAGACGAGCAGGTATTTCAGAAAAGGATGTTTTGAAGATTTCATGTCTTTTACTCCACTAAATTAAATTATGATAAAAAAAGTATAGGATAAATGGAATAAAATGTCAATAAAATAAAGGTTTTGGAACAAAACAAAAAAATAACCAAAAATAAATTGACGAATACCCAAAAAACATACATAATATCTATAAAAATACAAGTAAACAGAGAAAAAATATAGAGATCAGGAAAAGGAGAAAAGAATATGGCGAAATATGTAATGGCTCTGGATGCAGGGACCACAAGCAACCGGAGTATTCTTTTTAATGAGAAAGGGGAAATCTGCAGCGTGGCACAGAGAGAATTTACACAGTATTTCCCGAAACCTGGCTGGGTAGAGCATGACGCAGATGAAATCTGGGCAAGTATGCTCGGTGTGGCAGTGGAAGCTATGAATAAAATTGGCGCCACTGCGTCAGACATTGCGGCAATCGGAATCACAAACCAGAGAGAGACTGCCATTATATGGGATAAAAAAACAGGAGAACCGGTGTACCATGCTATTGTCTGGCAGTGCCGAAGAACCTCTGAATATTGCGATTCTCTGAAAGCAAAAGGATTCACTGAGAAATTCAGAGAGAAAACAGGGCTTGTCATTGACGCCTATTTTTCCGGAACGAAGGTAAAATGGATACTGGAAAATGTTCCCGGAGTTGGAGAAAGAGCTGAAAAAGGTGAGCTTTTATTCGGAACAGTGGAGACATGGCTTATCTGGAAGCTGACAAAGGGTGCGGTACATGTTACCGATTATTCTAATGCATCAAGAACCATGCTTTTTAACATCAATACCCTTCAGTGGGATGATGAAATCTTAAAAGAGCTTGGGATTCCCAGATCTATGCTTCCTGAAGTAAAACCTTCAAGCTGTATTTACGGAATTGCAGACCCGCAGTTTCTGGGAGGGCCGATTCCAATTGCAGGGGCGGCAGGAGATCAACAGGCAGCACTTTTCGGACAAACCTGCTTCGAACCGGGAGAAGCCAAAAATACATACGGTACAGGTTGCTTTCTCCTGATGAATACAGGAGAAAAACCTGTATTTTCCAAAAATGGACTGGTAACGACAATCGCATGGGGGTTGGACGGAAAAGTGAACTATGCACTGGAAGGCTCCATTTTTGTTGCCGGAGCAGCCATCCAATGGCTCCGCGACGAATTGAGGATTATTGATTCTGCAGCAGACTCTGAATACATGGCAAAGAAGGTAAAGGATACCAACGGATGCTATGTAGTTCCTGCCTTCACAGGGCTTGGAGCGCCTCACTGGGATCAGTATGCACGGGGAACAATCGTAGGAATTACCAGAGGCGTAAATAAATATCATATTATCCGTGCGACGCTGGAATCTCTGGCGTATCAGGTAAATGATGTTCTGGAAGCAATGAAAGCAGATTCGGGTATTAATCTGGCAGCCCTTAAAGTAGACGGCGGGGCAAGCGCAAATGATTTTCTGATGCAGACTCAGGCGGATATTATAAAAGCACCTGTAAACCGTCCCCGCTGTGTGGAGACAACTGCTATGGGAGCTGCATATCTTGCAGGTCTTGCGACAGGTTACTGGAAAGATAAAGAAGACGTGATAAAAAACTGGGCAATTGATTCTACATTTTATCCGTCTCTGGAAGAGGAGGAACGTCTCAAACGGGTGAAGGGCTGGAACAAAGCTGTGAAATATGCATATGGATGGGCCAGAGAAGACTGATGGCAAACGGGGGATTTAAATATGTATGATGTAATCATAATCGGAGGCGGGGTCTCGGGAACTGCCACTGCCAGAGAACTTTCCAAATATAAAGGAACGTTCTGTCTTTTGGAAAAAGAAGAAGATCTTTGCTGTGGGACATCAAAAGCCAACAGTGGTATTGTGCATGCAGGCTACGATGCCCCTGAGGGTTCCCTCATGGCAAAGTTGAATGTTTTGGGAAACGAAAAAATGGAAAAGCTTTCCAGGGAACTGGATTTTCCTTTTAAAAGAACAGGCTCTCTTGTTCTGTGTTTTTCTCCGGAGGATCTGCCCTCCCTGAAGCTTCTTTATGACAGAGGAATTGCAAATGGGGTAAAAAATCTCCTGATTCTGTGCAGGGAAGAAGTTCTGAAAATGGAGCCAAACGTCTCTGACGAGGTATTTGCGGCACTGTACGCGCCAACTGCGGGAATTGTATGTCCTTTTGAAATGAATCTTGCTTTTGGGGAAAATGCATATGAAAATGGGGTTGAGTTTCATTTTAATACAGAGGTCATAAGGCTTGAAAAAATAGAAAAAGGTTACCGGATTTTTACAAACAAAGGGGAATTTGAGACAAAATGTATTGTAAACGCAGCGGGAGTTTACGCAGATGACATCCACAATATGGTAAGCAAAAGAAAGATTCACATTACTCCGCGGAAAGGGGAGTATTGTCTACTTGACAAAAGTGCAGGTGCTCACGTGAGCAGAACTGTTTTTGCTCTTCCCGGTAAAGAGGGCAAAGGTGTTCTTGTAACGCCCACTGTTCATGGAAATCTCCTTATTGGTCCCACTGCTACAGACATTGAAGAAAAAGAAGGGACAAATACAACAGGGAACGGTCTTGCCCAGGTAATAAATAAAGCAGGTAAAAACGTAAAGAATCTTCCGCTTCGTCAGATAATTACCTCCTTTGCCGGACTTCGTGCCCATGAAGATCATCACGAATTTATCATTGAAGAAGTTGAGGATGCACCGGGCTTTATTGATTGTGCGGGTATTGAATCCCCGGGAGTTACAAGTGCTCCTGCCATAGGAGAACGAGTAGCGGAAATTTTAAGAGAAAAGCTTGGGCTTGAAGAGAAAGAAAATTTCATTAGTAAAAGAAAAGGTATTCTCCGTCCAGCTTCTCTTTCTTTTGAAGAAAGAAATGCATTAATCAAAGAAAATCCGGCTTATGGAAATATTATCTGCCGTTGTGAAATGGTGACTGAAGGAGAAATCAGGGAAGCCATCCGCCGTCCGCTGGGGGCAAAGTCTCTGGATGGTGTGAAACGGCGTACAAGAGCGGGAATGGGGCGCTGTCAGTCCGGCTTTTGTTCATCGAAGGTAATGGAGATACTGGCGCAGGAGCTTAATGCAGACCTTTCACAAATCACAAAGGCAGGAGATGGCTCAAACCTGATATGTGGGACAAATAAGGACAGGCTGTGAGAAGGGGGCAGTAAAAAAATGAAAAATTACGAAATCGTAATCGTCGGAGGCGGACCGGCAGGGCTTGCTGCAGCTATTTCCGCAAGAAAGGCAGGAATCAGGGAAATTCTGATTATGGAAAGAGATCAGGAGCTTGGAGGAATTCTCAATCAGTGTATCCACAACGGCTTCGGTCTCCATACCTTTAAAGAAGAGCTGACAGGCCCGGAATACGCGGATCGTTTTATCAGGAAAGTAAAAGAACTTGGAATCGAATACAAATTAAATACAATGGTCATGGATATCAGGCAGGATAAAACTGTTACGGCAATGAACCGTGATGACGGTCTTTTCACTATTCAGGCAGGAGCTGTGATCCTTGCCATGGGATGCAGAGAGCGTTCCAGAGGCGCACTCAATATACCCGGATATCGTCCGGCAGGAATTTATTCTGCCGGAACAGCGCAGAGACTGGTAAATGTCGAAGGGTATCTTCCGGGACGGGAGGTTGTAATTCTTGGCTCCGGTGATATCGGACTTATCATGGCGCGTCGCATGACACTGGAAGGCGCCAAGGTCAAAGCAGTAGCGGAGCTGATGCCATATTCCGGAGGACTGAAGCGAAACATTGTCCAGTGCCTTGACGATTTTGGTATTCCTCTGAAATTAAGCCATACAGTTGTAGATATCAGAGGGAAAAGGCGTCTTGAGGGAGTCACACTTGCGAAGGTGGATTCCTCTGGAAAACCCATTCCGGGTACAGAGGAAGAGTACTCCTGTGACACCCTTCTCCTTTCGGTGGGACTTATTCCTGAAAATGAGTTGTCCCGTGAATGCGGAATAAAAATAAATCCGGTTACTTCCGGTCCTGAAGTAAATGAAAGCTTTGAGACAAGTGTGCCTGGAATTTTTGCCTGCGGAAATGTACTGCACGTTCACGATCTGGTAGATTTTGTTTCCGAGGAGGCTGCATCAGCCGGAAAACATGCGGCAGCTTTTGTCCGTGGGGATACCGAAATTGGAAAAAGTCATATAATAGAAATACAGCCTGCTGATGGTATCCGCTATACGGTCCCCGGTGTTATTGATGTAAGCAGAATGGACGAAAAGCTTACGCTCAGATTTCGGGTCGGAGGAGTATATAAAAACTGCTGTATCTGCGCATACTTTGACGATAAAAAAGTAATTCGCAGGAAACGTCCGGCAGTTGCGCCGGGAGAAATGGAAGAGCTTAAGCTAACCAGAGAAACTCTCATGGAATACCCGGACTTAAAAACAATTACACTAAAAATAGAGGAGGCGCAGGAAAATGGGAGATAAGACAGAAGAAAATAAATTAATCTGTATCGGTTGTCCCATGGGCTGTCCGATCACAGTTGTTATGTGCGGAAAAGAAGTCGTAAGCATTACAGGAAATACCTGCAGTCATGGCGCAAAATACGCTGCAAAAGAAGTGACGGCTCCTACCCGTGTCCTTACCACCACAGTTCGCGTCGCAGGACAGAAGACCCGTATGCTCTCTGTAAAAACCCGTACGGATATTCCGAAAGAAAAAATTTATCCGGTTCTTTTTGCCCTGAAAAATCTGGTGGCAGTACCACCTGTCAGAATCGGAGACGTTATTCTGGAAAACGCAGCTTCCACAGGGGTTGATGTGATTGCGACAAAAAATATAGAATAGATATACTGTATCTAGCAAAAATAACCTAATCTATTCCCGAAAAATTGTTGATTTTTTTACAAAGTTTTTATTTGCTTTCTTGAGTGTTATCTGCTATAGTTGACCTTGGTGGCAATAACAACTAACAACGCTAATAATACAAACGTATATATAAGAAAAGGGGAAAAAATTGCGTAAGAAATCACATATTTTACTGGCAAGATACCTGGCTGATCAGATGGTTGTTGATGAGAGCTTACAGTCTCACAGAAAGGCATTCTGTCTTGGAAGTATCCTGCCGGATATTAGACCTTCTTTCGTAACTAAGAAACATGAATTTTTCGGTACCTTTGATGAAATTCAGGAAAAGATTGAGGCTCTTGTAAACTCCAACCCGGAAGAATGTAATGCCAGAGTATACTGGAGAAGATTCGGGGAAGTGATTCATTACATGGCAGACTACTTTACTTTTCCTCATAATAAAACCTACACAGGAAATCTTGTAGAGCATAACCACTATGAAAAAATCCTTAAGAATGATTTAAAGACATGTATCAAGAGCGGCGAAGCCTGCAAGAATCTTGAAGAGGCAATTCACTTTGGCAGCCTTGCACAGCTTACTTCTTATATTGAGGAAAGACATGAGTTTTATCTTCGCAAGCTGCGCAATGTGGAAGATGACATCCGTTATATCCTGAATGTATGTTTTCAGGTGATTCAGGGAATTATCAGTCTCTGTACGGGAATCAGTTTTTCATCTGCAGCACTTGTTCAGGCATAAGAAAGTTCGAATACATAAAATACATTCAGAAAAAAGAATCCTAAATATAGGGTTCTTTTTTTGAATGTTATATAAGCAGAACACTATAAAATATAAAAAAAGTATGAATTATTTTCCTGATCTATTCATTTTCTTGCGTTCAAAAAAAAAGTGTGCTAAAATATGTACGTTGATATTTTAACTGGAGAAAAGCATTTGTGCGTACTTTACACGTGTAAAGGATGTTCGATGAAAGAAGGGAGCATCTTTCTAATATGAAAAACAGATACCTGACAAGATGCTTATGCATCACATTAGTGTCCGGAATGATATTTACTACAGTACCGGCAACCGTTCTGGCGGCAGAAACAGCAGAATTAAGTTCGGAAGATGATTTCTCCGATCATCCGGAGGATGATTTTATTTCCGTTCCCGGAGATCCTGAACTCACACCGGAAGAGCCGACTCCTACGCCAGAAGAGCCGGAAGCAAATCCTACACCGGGAGAGCCGGATGCAACCCCTACGCCAGGAGAACCAAGTATCACTCCTACGCCGGGGGGACCAAGCGTAACGCCTACGCCTGAAGAACCCGGCATCACTCCTACACCGGAGGTACAGGAGAAAATCCGACTGCTTATTGAGAAGATAAATAAACTGGCGCTTGAAACAATTACACTGAATCATAAAAAAACGATAGAACACATTCGTGAAGAATATAATCGGCTTACAGAAGAGGAAAAACTTCTCGTAACAAACTATTCCCTTTTCCGGGAAATAGAGAAAAAGCTGGAAGAACTTGAAAAACTAAACGAAACAGAACACGAACTTCCATTTGATGATAGTCCGAATCCGTTTATTTCGGATAGCACAAACATTAATTCTCCTCTTATTGGACAGCCTGTATATTATACAAATATGGTTTCCAATCTTCATGCAGGGAAGGAATTTTATCTGAACAGTCTTAAAAAGAACTACCAGCTTAGTTTTTCGGAAGACTTTGCAGATGTAATGGAATCTATCGAAAAAGAATATAAAGAGAAGAACAAACTGCAGGATGCCAGCGATAGAAACGGCGGTATTACCAGCTCGGAGGATACGCTCCTTGTAAGAAACTGGCAGGATATCATTGCTGTTTATATATACGAACAGAATCAAAAAGGCGTGAAAGAATATAAACTGGATGCGTCCTGTAAGGACGAACTTGCAAAGATATTTGCTATGATGAATCCTGTGGTAAGAGACAAAAAGAATATTACGAAAGTTACATATGGTAATCGGCATATTAATTATTACATTAAGAAAAATAAAATAGCTCGTAAGGATCGAAAAGTTCTCAAGAAATATGTGGAAACAGACTGTAAACTCTTAAGTGCTACTGTAACTGCAGCCAAGGGGTTTGTGCGTCAGAGCGTTGGAGACGATGTTTCAGAGGAACGTGTAAACGTGCTGACAGCAGCCTATTCCCTTGTAGGCAAAGTGGGATATTTCTGGGGTGGTAAATATAACAGTATCGGTGAAAATCCTTCCTGGGGAAGTGTTTACAAAGTAAGCGCAGAAGGAAGCAACAGTACAGGAACTTTACGTGCCTATGGTCTGGACTGCAGCGGCTTTGTGACCTGGGCAGTAATCAACGGCTACCAGAATACAACCATGCAGGCACTGATCGGCGATGGTACTTCTGATCAGTGGTATAAAGCAAATGTAATCAGTGAATCGGAAGCGCAGCCTGGTGATCTCGTTTTCCAGAGAGGACCTGAGGCAGGAAGTGATAATCATGTGGGAATTCTCTGCGGAAAGACAGATGCAGGAGACTGGATTGCGGTTCACTGTTCTTCAGGTCAGAATGGAGTGACAGTGGGAGAGGCTTACAGCGCAAGCTTTAGGTATATCCGCCAAGCCTCTTTCTATCCGGATTCCAATAAAGCGCCGGAAGCAGGTAGCGCTGGTACGGCTGCGGCTGGATTCTCAGATGTGCAGGTGACAGATCCTCTTCAGGCTCTTTTGGATAAGAATTCTCAGTCTGCTCAGAATACAGCGTCTGACTTTATCGGCCCTGTTCTCCCAATGGATTATGTTGAACCTGACAGGAATTTCGTAGGACCGACTCTCAGTCTTCTTGATCATAAGATTGTTCTTTCTGAAGATGAGATTCAGGTATTTAAAGCAGAATAAATATTTAAGAAACCATACAGAACCATTCCGTCAGGGATGGTTCTGTTTTTACTGTTGTGTTGTTTACTGAGAAGCTTGAAGTGAAAAAAAGGTTGACAAACATAGAAAAACCTCATATACTTTGGTTATAATAAATTTTGAATATCAAAATATAAATGGATGGTTTACTATGAGAACAACTAGAATCAAAGGAACAGGGAGAGCGCTCCCCAAATACAGGATTACAAATGAAGAATTATCAAACTATGTAGATACAAACGATGAATGGATTCGAAGCAGGACAGGAATTGGAAGTCGTTTCCTTGCAGGAGAGGAGGAGAACGCGGTAACGCTTGCGTTTGAAGCGGCACAGAAGGCCCTGGAAAACGGAGGAACTGATTTGGCAGAAATTGATCTGGTTCTCGCTGCAACCTCTTCGGCAGGTTGCAATTTTCCCGGAGTAGCATGCCAGGTCTGCGGCCTTCTTGGTATTCAGGGTGCTGCGGCTATGGATATCAGTGCCGCATGCTCCGGTTTTATTTTTGCCCTGAACACTGCCCACGCATATATTCAGGCAGGTTTTTACAGAAAAGCTCTTATTATCGGAGTTGATACTATTTCAAGAATTACAGACTGGACAGACAGAAGTACCTGTGTTCTTTTTGGAGATGGAGCAGGAGCCTGTGTTGTAGGTGAAGCAGAGGATGGGATTTTGGAAATCAGCCAGCACAGCAATGGAGCAAAGGGGTCTGTTCTTGTGAGTGAGGCGCCAAAAGCCCGTACTCCCGTATCAGAGGAGGTACCGGAAAAGCTTCTCTATATGGATGGCAGAGAAGTATTTAAGTTTGCAGTTAAAACAGTCCCTGAGTGTGTCTTGGAACTTTTGGAAAAGAGTCGAAAGAATTTGAAAGAGGTTAAATATGTACTTCTTCATCAGGCAAACCGGCGAATCATCAGCTCGGTTGCAAAAAGACTGGGAGAGAGTGAGGAAAAATTCCCTGTCAATGTAGATAAATACGGAAACACCTCCGCTGCCAGTATTCCTATTCTCCTGGATGAGTTGAACAGAGACGGAAAGCTGGAGCGGGGGGATCTTATTTTGCTGTCAGGTTTCGGCGCAGGACTTACCTGGGGAGGAACTCTTCTTTACTGGTAACGGTTCAGCGGTTAATACCGGACAGTACGTCTTCAATCCATTTATCTGTATTAAAATTACTGTCAAAGAGCCTGATAATTACGCCGTAAGGTTCAGCATCGCTGGAAAAAGCGTTTGCTTCATCTGTATCTACGTGCATGGCAAGTTGATAATCCCAATGCACGCGAACAACAACATCTGCATAGATAAGAGCGCGACCGTAACTTTTGGTCAGGACAAATACCTCGTCATTGTCATGAACTCGCAGTGTAAGAGCATCCTCGGGAGTCATGTGGATATGACGTTTGGCAACAATTACACCTTTTTCTATTTCTGTTTCCCCCAAAGGACCGATCAGAGTACATCCGGGGGTTTCGTTAATATCTCCGGACTGGCGAATTACACCGGGAATACCCAGTTTTCTGGTGTCCGTAAGAGAAAGCTCCACCTGGCTTTCCTTACGGAAGGGACCCAGAAGCGCCATATTTTCAAAAACACCTTTCGGTCCTTTAACTGTAACACGTTCTTCGCAGAGGTACTGTCCGGGCTGACTTAATTCTTTCACATAATGAAGCTCTGCGTCAGGTCCAAATAATTTTTCGAAATCCGTTCTTGATAAATGAATATGTCTTGCTGAAGTCTCGATGGGAATTTTTATGCTCATCTCATTATTCCTCCACAGAAAAAATTTATAACGTTAATTTATCATAGTTTACCTCTTCACAGGAAAAAAGGCAACTGTTTTGAGAGAATAAAAAACAGCAGTTAAGTAAATGTTTACAAGCGCATGTACAGTCGTTATAATAAAAAAGAAACTTGAGATAAAGGAGTGTATATGAAAATCAGAAAGTTTTTCCGATATATTCTTCTCATTCTCGCAGTTGGTGGACTGATTATGACAGGTGTCCGGCTGTTTACACTTGTCCGGGGGCCTTCCGAGGTGCGCAGAATGCGTAGAGAAGAAATTGTCCAAAAGGAAGAAGGATATCTGGAATATTATTTCAGTCTTTTGTCAGAGGACGAGAAGCGGGGGTATCGTGAGCTTCTTTCCGGAGTCAGAAGCAGGAAAGAAAAGTTTTATCTGACTATTTCAGGAGACAGTCAGGTGGACCGTGTTTATCATGCGGTTCTGAAAGATCATCCGGAGATTTTCTGGATCCATAACAGGAAGCAGGTTTATAAAACTGTTTATGCAGGTGGAAATTACTGTCAGTTTTCACCAGAATACAGCTACAATGAAGAAGAGGCAGAATTAATCATAGATTCTATGGAACAGGCATATCAGGATGTGCTTTCTCTGGTTCCGGAAGGAGCGGGAGATTATGAAAAAGTGCAGACAGTCTATACTTATATTATTGACAACACGGATTATGTTTCTTCCGAAGATGACCAGAGTATTGCGGGGGTTTTCTGGAAGAAAGGGGCTGTCTGTGCAGGATATGCAGGAGCTGTTCAGTACCTTCTGGAGCGGCTTGGCATACCCTGTATTTATGTAGAGGGGAGTTCTTCGGAAAGCGAGGAAGGCCATGCGTGGAATCTGGTTCTTCTTGACGGAGAATATTATTATGTTGACGCTACAAATGGAGATCAACCGGATTTCCTTGAGGGAGATGCTGTGTTGATTGCAGAACATAAAACGACGATTTACGATTACCTTTGCCCATTTCCTGAGGAATATGAAATAAATTACATACCGTCTTCTGAGTTTTCGGTACCCGAATGTACAGCCAGAGAAAAAAATTTCTATGTAAAGAACGGAGCATGCTTCGATACTTATGACAGAGAAAAGATTTATGAATTGTGCCGTCTTCGGCTTGACAATGGGGCTGCAGTTGTACGGTTTAAATTTGCGAATCAAGATGCATTTCAGGCAGCCTATGAGGATTTGGTAGAATATGACAGAATGGAAGAGGTTGCCAGATACTATATGGATATTTACGAACTTGATCAGGTTTCTTATCATTATGGAATCCTGGAAAATCTGAAAACTATGTATTTTATGTTTTGAATGAGGTGATGATATGACAGAATTCATGGAAATTTTTTCAAGAATAATGAATATTGTGGACAGAGTCGGCAATATGGAGCAGCTCTCTTATGTGGCAATGGCCGGTTTGGGTGTGATTTTGATTTTTGGTGTTCTGAACTGTATCCTCGGTTATCGACTTCTGCGGTTCTGGATGATGCTGGGAGGTTTCGGTGTCGGCGCTGCACTTGGTTTTTTCGCAGCTTATACATTAGGAAGTCCGGATAAAGCAATCTATGCAGCTGCAATGCTCTTTGGAGGTATCCTGTTCGCCGTAATTGCATTTTTAATCTACAAGGCAGGCATCTTCCTTATGGGTGCAGGAATTGGCTGGGCTCTGAGTATTTATATTCTCCATCCAACGAAGTCCTCCGTATTTTTTGTCTGCATTTTATGTGGTGTAGGTGTAGGCTCTCTGGCGGTAAAATATTGCCGTGAGGTTCTAATTATTGCAACCAGTATTATCGGCGGTGTTATGGCTGGAATGTCTCTGGCAAAACTTGGCAGCCTTGCGGAATTTCCTTATGGAATCGGAATGAGCGCAGGTTTTTCCCTTATTGGCATTCTCATCCAGTTTGCAATTAATAAAAAGGAAGAGGATGACGACGAGGATGACTATGACGATGGGGATGATGAAAGCGAGGATGATGATTACGAGGATTTCCAGTTCCGGGAGGAAAATCTGCCCCCGCAAAATGAACGGCGCGTAAGACGATAAAAGAGAGACAGAAAGGAAGCGTTAGAAATGGCTAAGGAAACAAAAACAAATGCAATGCGTATTCTTGACAGGCAGAAAGTAACATATGATACTCTGACTTATAATTGTGATGAGTTTGTAGACGGTATGCACAGCGCAGACCTTACAGGAGCACCCTATGAGCAGTCTTTTAAAACTCTTGTTATGGAGGGAAAAAGCGGAGGTTTCTATGTGTTTGTAGTCCCCATCGAAAAAGAAGTGGACCGTAAGGCTGCCGCAAAGGCAGTGGGAGAAAAAGCTGTAGATATGATTCATGTAAAAGATATTACAAAGATTACAGGTTATGTGAGAGGCGGCTGCAGTCCTATCGGGATGAAGAAATCTTTTCCTACGGTGTTTGACGCTTCAGCAGGTAATTTCGATGAAATATATGTCAGTGGCGGCAGAATCGGACTGACCCTGAAGGTACCTGTGAAAGAGCTTTTGAAAGTGACAGGCGGTAAGATTGAGGATATTACGGCTAAATAAAAAAGAGGTTTTCCGGTGAATATTTTGTTTACCGGGAAACCTCTTTTATATTCAGGATAATTTGGGACAGACAGTTTTTTTAGTTGTCTGCTGCATCCTCTTCATTAACTTCATATACGTGACGTTTCTTAGCCATTTCATCGCTTGCCAGATATTCGTCGTAGGTTGTGATCTTGTCGATGAGAGTACCGTTTGGAAGAATTTCCATAATACGGTTGGCAGTTGTCTGTACGAACTGGTGGTCATGGGAGGTGAAAAGAATAACTCCCGGGAACTTGATCAGTCCATTGTTCAACGCTGTGATAGATTCCATATCCAGATGGTTGGTAGGCTCATCCAGAAGCAGAATGTTTGCACCGGAAATCATCATTTTAGAAAGAAGGCAGCGTACCTTCTCACCACCTGAAAGAACGCGAACACGTTTCACGCCGTCCTCACCCGGGAAGAGCATACGTCCAAGGAAACCGCGCACATAAGTAGCATCCTTGATTTCAGAATACTGTGTCAGCCAGTCCGTGATGGTGAGGTCATTATCAAATTCCTGTGTGCTGTCTTTCGGGAAATAAGCCTGTGTAGTGGTAACGCCCCACTTGTAATTTCCCTCATCGGGTTCCATTTCGCCCATGAGAATCTTGAAAAATGTTGTGATTGCCTGCTCATTTGCGCCGACAAAAGCAACTTTGTCATCGCGTCCCAGAGTAAAGGAGATGTTATCAAGCACTTTCACGCCGTCAATTGTTTTGGAGAGATTTTCAACCATAAGGACTTCATTTCCGATTTCACGGTTTGGACGGAAGTCGATGTATGGATACTTACGACTGGATGGACGCATGTCATCAAGCTGAATTTTTTCCAAAGCACGCTTACGGGAAGTGGCCTGTTTGGACTTGGAAGCGTTAGCACTGAATCGGGAAATAAACTCCTGCAACTCTTTGATCTTTTCTTCTTTTTTCTTATTGGCTTCTTTCATCTGCTTGATGAGAAGCTGGCTGGATTCAAACCAGAAATCGTAGTTACCAGCGTAAAGCTGAATCTTGCCGTAGTCGATGTCCGCAGTATGAGTACATACTTTATTTAAGAAATAACGGTCATGGGATACCACGATTACTGTATTTTCGAAGTTGATGAGGAATTCCTCAAGCCATTCGATAGCAGGGAGGTCAAGGTGGTTGGTAGGCTCGTCAAGAAGAAGAATGTCCGGGTTTCCAAACAGAGCCTGTGCCAGAAGAACCTTCACTTTCTGGCTTCCTGTAAGATCTGCCATCTGTGTATAGTGAAATTCTGTTTCGATGCCAAGACCGTTGAGAAGGGTTGCTGCGTCTGATTCGGCTTCCCAACCATTCATCTCTGCGAATTCACCTTCCAGTTCACTTGCACGGATGCCGTCTGCATCTGTAAAATCCTCTTTTGCATAGATGGCTTCTTTTTCTTTCATTATTTCATACAGTCTTTTATTTCCCATGATGACAGTGTCAAGTACAGGATATGCGTCATATTTGAAGTGGTCCTGCTGCAAGAAAGAAAGACGCTGTCCTGGTGTGATAATGACATCACCACTAGTTGGCTCAAGGCGGCCGTCAAGAATCTTCAGGAAAGTAGATTTACCTGCGCCGTTGGCGCCGATCAGACCGTAACAGTTGCCTTCTGTGAATTTGATGTTTACATCTTCGAAGAGGGCTTTTTTTCCTACACGTAAAGTGATGTTATTTGCTGAAATCATATCATACCTCGTTTTTCGTATATAGTTTTATTTCTTATTATAATAGTTTAACCGTAATCATTGTACCGTAAAATAAGAAAAAATCAACACCTATTTTCAATTTTTCCGGGATTATTCCCAAAATCCTCCGAACATTCGTCAAAACCTTACACTTGCTTCCTTTACAAAAAAAAAACTGTCTGGTATAATCCGTATATAAAAGGGTCTAAGGAGAAAGAAATGGGGAATATTTATTTAATAGGCTTTATGGGATGCGGTAAATCAACAGTTTCCCGCTATCTTTGTAAACAATACGGATTTAAGTGCCTGGAAATGGATGAAGAGATTGAGCGTCAGGAAGGGCGCAGTATTAAGGAAATCTTTACAGTCAGCGGCGAATCATATTTCCGTGAAGTTGAAACAGGTCTGTTAAAGAAGTTTTGCAGCAGTGAAAGGCTGGTAGTATCCTGTGGCGGGGGTACAGCTCTAAAAGATGAGAATGTATCCGAAATGAAAAGAAACGGAATTGTCATTCTTCTGGATGCATGTCCCGAAACTGTTTATAACAGAGTGAAACATAATCACAATCGTCCTCTTCTGGAAGGCAATATGAATGTAGATTACATATGCCGACTGATGGAACAGCGCAGGCCGAAATACGAAGCTGCCGCTGATTTTACAGTCATAACCGACGGGAAAAGCACACAGCAAATATGTCGGGAAATTCTGGATACAATAGAGGAAAGAGAAAAAAACCGGTAAATGTGCCGGCCATAAATACAGAGTGATTTTAAAAATATAACAATAAGAAGAAAGGTTATGAAAAATGTTTATTACCAGAGAAAGCGATTATGCAGCAAGGGTGATTCGAGCTCTAGCCGGAGAGCAGAGACTAAGCGTATCAGAAATTTGCGAAAGGGAATCGATCACAGCACCTTTTGCGTATAAAATTTTAAAAAAATTGCAGAAATCCGGAATTGTCCGGGGGTTCAGAGGTGTACATGGAGGATATTCCCTGAACAGACAGCCGGATGAGATGACTCTTTTTGATGTGTACAGTGCTATTGATCCGGATTTGTTTATTATCGAATGTATGGATCCTGGCCGTAAATGTCTGCGCGATGGTGAGAATGGAATTCCGTGTCTGGTTCACAGAGAACTGGAAGCCATCCAGATGGAATTCTGGAACCTTTTGAAGAGAAAAACACTTCAGCAGATTATGGATGGAGAATGATTACATAATCTATATGCAAATATATTTTCTTGTACTCCATTATATACAAAAAAAATTTAAACAAGTTGGACATAATTAAAAGATTATGCTATAATTGATTAGGAATTTGAGACACCCTTGTGTTTTTCTGCACATTATAATGTGTCTTGAAATATTTTCATCATACCTTTAAGGAGGAAAAACAAACTATGGCAAGAAAGATGAAAACCATGGATGGTAACCATGCAGCCGCTCATGCATCATACGCTTATTCAGATGTAGCTGCAATTTACCCGATTACCCCTTCATCTGTTATGGCGGAGGCTACAGATGAGTGGGCTACCCAGGGAAGAAAGAACATTTTCGGACAGGAAGTTCAGGTAACTGAAATGCAGTCTGAGGCAGGTGCTGCCGGTGCAGTACACGGTTCTCTGGCAGCAGGCGCTCTTACTACAACATATACAGCTTCCCAGGGTCTGTTACTTATGATCCCGAACCTTTATAAAATTGCCGGTGAGCAGTTACCGGGCGTTATCAACGTATCCGCTCGTGCGCTTGCTTCCCACGCACTCTCTATTTTCGGCGATCACTCCGACGTTATGGCATGCCGTCAGACAGGATGTGCTATGCTGTGTGAATCTTCCGTACAGGAAGTTATGGACTTAACTCCGGTTGCTCACCTTGCAGCAATCAAAGGTAAAGTTCCATTCATCAACTTCTTCGACGGATTCCGTACATCTCACGAAATCCAGAAGATTGAAACATGGGATTACGAAGATCTGAAAGATATGGCTGATATGGATGCAATCGCTGAGTTCCGTAACAACGCGCTCAACCCGAACCATCCATGCCAGAGAGGTTCTGCTCAGAACCCGGATATCTTCTTCCAGGCAAGAGAAGCATGTAACCCGTTCTACGATGCTCTTCCGGCATTAGTTCAGGAATACATGGACAAAGTAAACGCTAAAATCGGCACAGATTATAAATTATTCAACTACTACGGTGCAGAAGATGCTGAACACGTTATCGTAGCTATGGGTTCCGTAAACGATACAATCGAGGAAACTATCGACTACTTAATGGCAGCAGGCAAAAAAGTCGGTGTTGTTAAAGTTCGTCTTTACAGACCATTCTGCTCCAAAGCACTTGTTGAAGCTATTCCGGAGTCTGTTAAACAGATTACTGTTCTTGACAGAACAAAAGAGCCGGGCGCACTTGGCGAGCCACTGTACCTGGACGTTGTTGCAGCATTAAAAGAAGAAGGCAAATTTGCTGACGCTAAAGTATTCACAGGCCGTTACGGCTTAGGTTCCAAAGATACTACACCGGCTCAGATCGCTGCAGTATTTGAGAACACAACAAAACAGAAATTCACACTCGGTATCGTTGATGACGTTACAAACCTTTCTCTGGAAGTTGGCGCTCCGATTGTTACAACTCCGGAAGGAACAACTAACTGTAAATTCTGGGGCTTAGGCGCAGACGGTACAGTAGGTGCTAACAAGAACTCCATCAAGATCATCGGTGACAATACAGACATGTATGCTCAGGCTTACTTTGACTATGACTCCAAGAAGTCCGGCGGTGTTACAATGTCTCACTTACGTTTCGGTAAGAAACCGATCAAATCCACATACCTGATCCGTACAGCTAACTTCGTAGCATGCCACAACCCATCCTACGTAAACAAGTACAACATGGTTCAGGAGCTTGTTGACGGCGGTACATTCCTCCTCAACTGCCCATGGGATATGGAAGGTCTTGAGAAACATTTACCAGGACAGGTTAAAGCATTCATCGCTAACCACAATATCAAATTCTACACAATCGACGGTGTTAAGATCGGTATTGAAACTGGCATGGGACCAACACGTATCAACACAATCCTTCAGTCCGCATTCTTCAAACTGACAGGCATCATTCCGGAAGAGCAGGCAATCGAGCTTATGAAAGCTGCTGCAAAAGCTACTTACGGACGTAAAGGTGACGACGTTGTTCAGAAGAACTGGGCAGCTATCGACGCAGGTGCAAAACAGGTAGTTGAGATTGAAGTTCCGGAAAGCTGGAAAGACGCAGAAGACGAAGGTCTGTTCATGTCTCACGCATCCGAAGGACGTCAGGAAGTTGTTGACTTCGTAAACAACATCCAGTCTAAAGTAAATGCTCAGGAAGGTAACTCCTTACCTGTATCTGCATTCAAAGATTATGTTGACGGTACTACACCATCCGGTTCCTCCGCATACGAGAAACGTGGTATTGCAGTAAACGTTCCTGTATGGAATCCAGAAAACTGTATCCAGTGTAACAGATGTGCTTATGTATGTCCTCACGCTGTTATCCGTCCATTCGCTCTTACAGAAGAAGAAGTAGCTAACGCTCCTGAAGGAATGAAGACATTAGACCTTACAGGAATGAAAGAATACAAATTCACAATGGCTGTTTCCGCTCTTGACTGTACAGGCTGCGGTTCCTGTGCGAACGTATGTCCAGGAAAGAAAGGTGCGAAAGCCCTTGCTATGGAAAATCTGGAAGCAAGCCTTGGCGAGCAGAAATACTTCGATTATGCAGTGAAACTTCCTGTTAAAGAAGACGTTATTGCGAAATATAAAGAAACAACTGTTAAAGGCAGCCAGTTCAAACAGCCTCTCCTTGAGTTCTCCGGAGCTTGTGCAGGTTGTGGTGAAACACCATATGCGAAACTGATCACTCAGCTTTTCGGTGACAGAATGTACATCGCTAACGCTACTGGATGTTCCTCTATCTGGGGTAACTCCTCACCGTCCACACCATACACAGTAAACGCTAAGGGACAGGGTCCTGCATGGGGCAACTCCTTATTCGAAGATAACGCTGAGTTTGGTTATGGTATGCTTCTCGCTCAGAAAGCTATCCGTGACGGCTTAAAAGCAAAAGTTGAAGACGTTGTTGCTAACGGAGATAACGAAGACGTTAAAGCAGCAGGTCAGGAATGGTTAGACACATTCGCAGTTGGCGCAACTAACGGTGTTGCTACAGATAAATTAGTTGCAGCTCTTGAAGCTTGTGGCTGTGATAAAGCAAAAGAAATCCTTGCTCAGAAAGATTTCCTTGGAAAGAAATCCCAGTGGATCTTCGGTGGTGACGGATGGGCTTACGATATCGGATTTGGTGGTGTTGACCACGTTCTCGCAAGCGGACGCGACATCAATGTAATGGTATTCGATACAGAGGTTTACTCCAATACAGGCGGACAGTCTTCCAAGTCTACACCAACAGGTGCTATCGCTCAGTTCGCTGCCGGCGGTAAAGAGACTAAGAAGAAAGATATGGCTTCCATCGCAATGAGCTATGGTTATGTATATGTTGCTCAGATTTCCATGGGTGCTGACTTCAACCAGACTGTTAAAGCAATTGCAGAGGCTGAGGCATATCCGGGACCATCTCTGATCATCGCATACGCTCCATGTATCAACCATGGTATCAAGAAGGGTATGTCTAAAGCTCAGACAGAGGAAGAACTGGCAGTTAAGTGTGGATATTGGCACAACTTCAGATTCAATCCAGCAGCAGAAGGCAACAAGTTCACTCTTGATTCCAAAGAGCCTAACATGGAAGATTACCAGGCATTCCTTGACGGAGAGGTTCGTTACAACTCTCTGAAACGTCAGAATCCTGAAAAGGCTGCAAGACTCTTCGCTAAGAATGAGGCCGAAGCTAAAGCAAGATTCGAATACCTGAATAAACTCATCGCTCTTCACAGCGCTGAATAATTCCAGGTTAATCTTATAAATAAATTTTGTGTCCAAACGGTGTAATACAATGGCCGCGGTACGTTATGTACCGCGGTTTTTTTCTGTCATATTACTTTGCTAACAGAAACTCATTAAATCTTCTTAAGAATTCAGAATTAAATAGACTTTTCAAATAATTGGAGTATAATGGAAGAGAGTTAATCACGAAAGGATGACAGCATGAGTAAATTATCAGTAGTTCTTCCAGCTTACAATGAAGAGCTGATGGTAGGTAAAACCTGCCGGGTACTCAGGGAAGTTCTCACAGAAGCAGACATTTCCTATGAGCTGGTTGTAGTAAACGATGGTTCCCGGGATAACACATGGGAGGAAATATTAAAAGCAGGGAAAAAAGATTCCAATATTCTTGGAGTGAATTTTTCCAGAAATTTTGGCAAGGAATCAGCTGTGTTTGCCGGACTAGCCCAGGCAACTGGAGATGTTGTTGCAGTTATGGACTGCGATTTGCAGCACCCTCCTCAGACACTGGTAGAGATGTATCATCTGTGGGAAGATGGCTATGAGGTTATTGAAGGCGTAAAGAAAAGCCGTGGGAAAGAGAGTATCATTCACAAAAAGTGCGCGGGCTTTTTCTATGGAATTATGTCCAAGGCGACAAAGGTTGACATGAAAAATGCATCAGATTTTAAGATGATGGATAGAAGAGCCGTTGCCAGTATTTTATCCCTGCCGGAACGAAACATGTTCTTCCGGGCAACTTCTTCCTGGGTGGGATTTAAGACCACTCATGTTAAGTTTGAGGTGCAGGAAAGAGAAGCGGGAGAATCCAAATGGTCTGCCTGGTCTTTGATTAAGTATGCATTCACAAATATTGTTGCGTTTACAACTTTCCCCCTTCAGTTCGTAACCTTTGCCGGCGGAATCAGCTTCATTGGTTCTCTTGCGCTGATTGTTTATTCCCTGATACAATATTTTAACGGACACGCAGTGGAAGGGTATACAACAATTCTAATCGTACTTCTTATGATTGGCAGTGCAATTATGCTCAGTCTGGGAGTAATCGGCTATTATATTGCCAAAATATACGAAGAAGTAAAACGTCGTCCAAGATATATTATTTCTGAAATCGTAAGCGGTACGAAAAACGCCAACGCTCAGATTAAGAAAGATCTTCGCTGATCTGCAGGAAAGAGGTAAAAGATGAAGAAACTCATTGAAAAGCTATATGGAAATTCCGTAGTGCGCTACGTATTTTTTGGCGGGTGTACCACACTGGTCAATCTGGTGAGCTTTTATATATTGCGGAAACTTAAAGTGGAATTAAATACCGCAAATATTATTTCAATTATTCTGGCAATCCTGTTTGCCTATGTGGTAAATTCCAAATATGTGTTTCAGGATAAATGCGACTCTCTGAAAGCCCATATACAACCGTTTTGTAAATTTATCGGTGCCCGCCTTGTCACCATGATAATCGAAGTCGGAGGTGTTTGGCTGCTTGTTTCTGTCATGGGGCTGTGTGATATGATCGGAAAATTCCTGACACAGTTTATTGTGCTTATACTTAATTATATATTTAGTAAATTTTTCGTTTTTACAACCGGAAAGAAGTGATACTGACTGAAATTCGGAATATTTACAAAAATATGAATAACATGGAGGCTAAGACAGATGAAATTTGAAGAAGCAATTTCCAGAGTAAAACCGTTAGATGTGCATGCAATGACGATTGCCCGGAAACGCTGGGACAGTATTGCGAAACCGTTACATTCTCTTGGTAAGCTGGAAACTCTGATAATTCAGATTGCAGGAATGACCGGAACCTCAGAGATTGATATCAGCCGACGAGCGCTGATCCCTATGTGCGCAGATAATGGTGTTGTAGAGGAAGGCGTAACCCAGACGGGGCAGGAAGTTACAGCGATTGTTGCAGATAACTTTCTCAAAGGTATAACAACCGCTTGTGTTATGGCAAGACAGTGCAATGTCGATGTGATTCCTGTTGATGTGGGAATTGCAGTGGACACACAGGTACGCACAGATTTAAAAGTTGCCTGCGGTACAAAGAATATGACAAAAGGTCCTGCCATGACTCGTGAAGAGGCAATTCGCGGAATTGAGGCCGGTATCCAGATTGCGTGTGAATTAAAAGGAAAAGGTTATAACATTTTTGCAACCGGAGAAATGGGAATCGGAAACACCACTACCAGCAGCGCGGTTGCCTCTGTTCTTCTTGGACAGCCTGTAGAAAAAATGACCGGTCGGGGAGCAGGTCTTTCCAGCGAAGGACTGGAGCGAAAAATCAACGCAATAAAAAAAGCAATTTCACTCAACAAACCAAATCCGGAGGATCCTATCGACGTCCTTGCAAAAGTCGGAGGACTGGATATTGCGGGAATGACCGGACTTTTCCTCGGTGGAGCAGCTCTGGGGATACCTGTTCTCATGGACGGTTTTATCTCCTGTGTAGCCGCCATCATTGCGGTGAAACTTTGTCCTGGGGTGTCCGATTATATTCTGGCATCTCATGTATCCAAAGAGCCTGCAGCTCATTTGGTATTAAAACATATGGGAAAAGATGCCATCATACACGGAGACATGTGCCTTGGAGAGGGGACAGGTGCAGTCGCACTTTTGCCTCTTCTTGATATGGCTGTGGAGGTCTACTCCTCTATGAGCACTTTTGGCGATATTGAAATTGACAGCTATGAAGAATTAAAATAAAGGGGATTTCCTGAAATGATGGTTTTGGTAACAGGAGGAAGCGGAAGCGGAAAATCGGCTTTCGCAGAAGACAGAGTTCTTTCTTTCGGGGATGCAAAACGCGTATATATAGCCACAATGCAGCCATTTGATGAAGAGGGAAAAAAAAGAGTTGCCCGTCACCGTAAAATGCGCGCCGGTAAGGGATTTGAAACAGTAGAACGGTATACGGATTTAAAGAATCTGAGTATTCCAAAAGACAGTGTGGTTCTTTTGGAATGTATGTCCAACCTGGCTGCAAATGAAATGTTTGCACCTGAGGGCGCACATGAAAATACTGCGGAGGAAATTCTGGAAGGAGTCAAAAATCTCAGGGAAAAAGTCAGGCATCTCGTTATTGTAACAAACGAAATTTTTTCTGCTTCTGCCTCTTATGAAGGGGAGATGAAAGCTTATCTTGATGCTCTTGGCAGGATTAATCAAAAACTTGCCCAGGATGCGGACGAAGCAGTGGAGGTTGTATATGGAATTCCTGTATATATGAAAGGGGATTTTTCAAATGCTAATGACTTACAGAAGGGAGTAACAGCATTGTGAAATCATTATGGAATAATTTTAAGGTGGCTTTTGCCATGTTTTCAAAAATTCCAATGCCTCGGGCAGATTGGAAAAAAGAAAATATGAAATATATGTTTTGTTTTTTTCCATTTATAGGAACCGTGGTCGGCGGGCTTACGCTTCTGGCTGCATATGTTCTTGAACGGTATGGATTCGATGTGAATTTCGGCGCAGTGGTACTCACTTTGATTCCGGTTATCGTAACAGGAGGAATTCACGTGGACGGGCTTCTTGATACTTCCGACGCTATGAGTTCCTGGCAGGAGAGGAGCCGCAGATTGGAAATCCTTAAGGATTCCAATGCAGGAGCCTTTGCCGTTATCACAGCCTGCGTTTATTTTCTCTGTTGGTTTGGTTCATACAGCCAGATTATCAACAGGGGAAGCGTTGATGCGCTGTTTGTGCTGAGTCTTGGATTTATGGTATCCAGATGTTTTTCCGGAATCGGTGTGATTATGCTTCCGAAAGCCAAAACAGACGGAACTGTGGCAGAGTTTTCCAGAAATTCTTCGGATAAAACAACAAGAAATATATTAATAATATATCTTATCCTTTTATTTTTATTTATGTGTTTTATTAATCCGTTTTATGGAGTGGCAGCTTTTGTGACAGCTTTACTTATTTTTACAAGATATCGTCATATGGCTTTGAAATATTTCGGAGGAACAACAGGTGATCTCTCCGGATGTTTTCTGTGTCTTTGTGAGGTAGGAATGGCACTGGTCCTGGCTCTTATGGTAAACTTTTTTTGACATAAAATATATACTAGAACTTATTTGGGGAAGGATGAAAGAATTGGCAGTTACAGTTAGGGAAATATGTGAAATTGCAAAGGCCAAGGGATGTACACTTGCTACAGGTCATGAAAATCTTGGAAGGATTGTGCGCTATGTCGACTGTATAGAGATTCCGAATATGGAAGCGTGGATGCGGCCAAATGTAATATATATTACAACCGGCTATGTTTACAGTGAAAATAAAGAAAGGCTTTTGTCATTGATCCGAAGTCTTCATGAAGCAAAAGCTGCTGCTCTTGCAATAAAATCACGGTTTATTGGACCATATATGGAAGATGTGTTGAAGCTTTCTGAAGAATATCAATTTCCAATTATCATTATGTCGGAAGATCTTGCATTTGTTGAACTAAACTATGCAATTATGGAGACACTTGTTAAATCAAAAAATAATGATAAAAGAAAGCAGTATGATGCGAAAATAAAAAGACGGGAAGCAGATAAAAAATTATTTGTAGATATGCTTGCGGGAAATCTTGTCTGTGAGGAAGAATTCAGTCATCGGACAGGTGAGCAGAAATGGCCTAAGCCTCCATACAGAGTTATGCTGATAGAAGCGGTTTCACTTATGGATCAGCTTAATAATCGCTCCGAGGATGAAGTAGAAGAACAGTATCAAAAAATAGAACAATGGATTCGAGAAATTCTTCTTCAAAAAAAATACTCTTGTGTGGTATTGTCAAACAATAGTTTTTTTCCATGTATTATAAAAAAAGATATTTCCGAACCAGATCAGCAATGTTATGAAGATGTGCGTGATTTTCTGGAGGAAAAGACAGGTTTAGACATTATAATTGGCATATCAGAAATTATGACATCTTATAGTGAATTTACACAGGCTTATCAAAGTGCTATGGATGCCCTGGATATTGTAAGAAGTCAGGGCATAAAACAAAAAGTTGTATGTATTGAAAAAGCCGGATATTGGAAACTCCTAAAGGAAATCAGCGGACAACCTGCATGTAAAGATTATGTTGAGAGAGAATTGAATGCGTTAATACAATATGATAAAGAAAATGACAGCAATCTTTTGGAAACTTTGGAAACACTTGTAAACCATCTAGGTGCAAGAAATACAACTTCAACCAGTCTTTTTTTACATAGAAATACTTTGATGTATCGAATTAAAAAAATCGAAAATTTAACAGGATATAATTTATCGGAACCGGACAGTATTCTCGAACTGTCTCTTGCTCTCCGTCTCCGTCACTTTATTTAAAAGAAAAGAAGAAAAAGTTCAGCATATTTTAGATGCTGGACTTTTTCTTCTTGTTTAGGGAAAAGAAAAGTATCTGTAACTTAAATGAACATATATTTATTTATTTGAACCCAGAGTCTGGAAATGCTCTAAAGAGCCATAAAGTTTCTGGATTTTTGTAAATTCATCCTTATCATAAAAGT
>Scooby_p1__coassemble_292_pt1 | contig 30402 bp, 27 predicted proteins | sample Scooby_p1__metabat2_low_PE_018 | metagenome-assembled genome bin Scooby_p1 | reverse complement strand
AGAGCATCTGCCTTACAAGCAGAGGGTCATAGGTTCGAGCCCTATAGGTTCCATATCTTAAAGAAAATGGCGAGATAGCTCAGTTGGCTAGAGCACACGGTTCATACCCGTGGTGTCGAGGGTTCGAATCCCCCTCTCGCTACTAACCGAAAATTTCGGTGATAACTGAATATGGCGAGATAGCTCAGTTGGCTAGAGCACACGGTTCATACCCGTGGTGTCGAGGGTTCGAATCCCCCTCTCGCTATTACAGAAGACCTGTCGTGATGATAAATCCTGACAGGTTTTTTGTTTTTAAAAAAAGTTTCAGATTGACTTTTCAGACTGTTTTTTTTATAGTAATAATGTTGAAAAATAACAGCGGAAAAGAGTTTAGACAGAAGGAGTGTTGTGCTATGGGAAAAAAGCTGATATTCATTTTTAACCCCAAAGCAGGCAAAGGAAAAATCAAGTCTTCTCTTATGGAAATTGTAGATATCTTTAATAAGGGAGGCTATGAGGTGATCATCCGTGCCACCCAGCATCCGAGAGATGCTTATGAGCAGGCGAAATTTTATGCAGAAAAGGTGGATCTGGTGGTATGCAGCGGCGGAGACGGGACTCTTGACGAAGTTCTTACCGGTATTATGGAAATGGGAAGTTCTGTTCCTATCGGGTATATTCCGGCAGGCAGCACGAATGATTTTGCCAATAGTCTGTTCATGCCTAAGAATATGGCGGAGGCAGCTGCAAATATTATGGAAGAAGAGTTGTATCATTGCGACATTGGAATGATGAATAACAGAAGTTTTGCTTATATTGCTGCGTTTGGGCTGTTTACGGATGTCGCATATGAGACAGATCAGGATTTAAAGAATATTCTTGGACATCTTGCTTATGTGCTGGAAGGGGTAAAAAGGCTTTTTGATATCAAGTCCTACCACATGAAAGTGCAGACAGAGAATCTGACGGTAGAAGATGACTTCATTTTCGGGATGGTGACGAATTCCCGTTCTGTAGGAGGATTTAAAAATCTTACAGGAAAAAATGTGGATATGAACGATGGGCTTTTCGAAGTTACACTGATTACGAAACCGAAGAATCCACTGGAGCTGCAGGAGATTATGACCGGTCTTCTGACGGCAGAAGATAATTCTGATCTTATTTATTCTTTTAAGGCAAGTAAGCTTCTGATTGAATCAAGAGAAGAAGCTGCCTGGACGCTGGACGGGGAATTTGGCGGAAATGTAAAAGAAGCGGTGATAGAGAATCGCCACGAGGCACTGAATCTGTATCTTAAAAGCACAAAAAAATAACATCTGACGAAGCAGGATATCCACCTGTGAGAGGGCAGAAAGAGGAGAATATAAATGGGAGAATATATCAATGTAGTGGAAACCTTTGGATGTGACGTATTTAATGATTCTGTTATGCAGGCGCGTCTTCCGAAAAAGGTCTACAAGGAATTGAAAAAAACCATAGAAGAGGGCAAAGAAATGTCCATGGAGATTGCGGATGTAGTGGCCCATGAGATGAAAGAATGGGCAATTGAAAAGGGGGCAACACACTACAGCCACTGGTTTCAGCCGCTTACAGGAGTAACTGCGGAAAAACATGATGCTTTTATTACAGCTCCGGAAAACGGAAAGGTACTTATGAGCTTTTCCGGAAAGGAACTGATAAAGGGAGAACCGGATGCATCTTCTTTCCCTTCAGGAGGTCTTCGCGCCACGTTTGAGGCGAGAGGTTATACAACCTGGGACTGTACCTCACCGGCGTTTGTGCGCCATGACGCGGCCGGAGCAACTCTTTGCATTCCTACGGCATTCTGCTCTTACACAGGAGAAGCGCTTGACCAGAAGACACCTCTTCTGCGTTCTATGGAGGCAATCAATACACAGGCGCTTCGTCTGATTCGCTTATTGGGAAATACAACATCTAAGAAAGTAACCCCTTCTGTAGGTGCAGAACAGGAATATTTTCTGATTGATAAAGAAAAATGGCTTCAGAGAAAAGACCTTACTTATACAGGCAGAACCCTTTTCGGAGCAATGCCTCCAAAAGGACAGGAAATGGATGATCATTATCTGGGAACTATCCGTCAGAGGATTTCTGCTTATATGAAAGAAGTAAACGAAGAATGCTGGAGACTTGGGGTTACAGCGAAAACACAGCATAATGAAGCGGCGCCTGCACAGCATGAGCTTGCGCCTATCTATGCTCCGGCAAATATTGCGGCAGACCACAACCAGATGATGATGCGTATTCTTAAAAAAGTGGCAAGCCGCCACGGACTTCGCTGTCTTCTTCACGAAAAACCGTTTACAGGGGTGAGCGGTTCCGGTAAACATAATAACTGGTCTCTGACAACGGATGACGGAATTAATCTTCTGGATCCGGGAAAGACTCCACATGACAATATCCAGTTCCTCTTGATTTTGACCTGTATTTTAAAGGCAGTAGACGAACATGCGGATCTTCTCAGAGAATCGGCAGCAGATGTTGGAAATGATCACCGTCTGGGAGGAAATGAAGCACCTCCGGCCATCATATCTGTTTTCCTTGGAGAGCAGTTGGAGGATGTTCTGGAGCAGCTCATCAGCACGGGAATAGCGACCCACAGTAAGAAGGGGGCAAAACTTGAGACCGGTGTAAAAACCCTTCCTGATTTTATGAAGGATGCTACAGACCGCAACCGTACCTCACCGTTTGCGTTCACAGGAAATAAATTTGAGTTTCGTATGGTGGGATCCCGTGATTCTATTTCATCCTGCAATGTGGTGCTCAACACCATTACTGCAGAGGTATTTCGTGATACCTGTGACCGTCTGGAAGCGGCGGAGAATATGGAAATGGCAATTCACGATATTATCAAAGAATATGCCACAGATCATCAGCGTATCGTATTCAGCGGAAACAGCTACGCTCCGGAGTGGGCGGAGGAAGCCGCACGCCGCGGACTGCCGAATCTGCCGTTTATGGTAGATGCGATTCCTGCGCTCATCACAGAAAAATCTGTTAAATTGTTTGAAGATTTTGGTGTGTTTACAAGAACAGAACTGGAATCTCGTGCGGAAATCCAGTATGAGATTTATGCCAAGGCGATAAATATCGAAGCCAAGACGATGATAGATATTGCTACCAAGCAGATTATTCCGGCAGTTATCAAGTATACAACTGTGCTTGCCAACTCCATCAATGCAGTACGTCAGGCTGGGCCAATGGATGTAAGCGTACAGCTTGAGCTTCTGGAAAAATCATCAGAGCTTTTGAAAAAGACAAATATTGCCATGCGTGAACTTGGACGACTGGTGGCAGAGATTCCGGAGCATCCGGAAGGACGGGACAGAGCGGTATTCTGTAAAGAAAAGGTATTCAAGGCAATGGGAGAGCTTCGTGCTCCGGTTGACAAGCTTGAGATGATCGTAGATAAGGAAATGTGGCCTATGCCGTCTTATGGAGATTTGATTTTTGAGGTTTAAAAGCGACAATGAATGAATTGAAATTTTTAGAAGAACAGGGAGTAGACGAGGGGCTGATTCGTAAGGTAGAGGAATTTCGGAGGACTTATGAGACGCCGGCAGAGGCTTCACACAGAATTGTGAAGCCTGCTATTCCTTTTTACGGAAAAGAGATTCTGGAAATGGCAATTGCCGGGATTTTAATGGGAGAGAATATTCTTCTCACAGGGCCGAAGGCAACAGGCAAAAATATTCTGGCTGAGAATCTCGCCTGGATTTTTAACCGCCCCTCCTACAATGTTTCTTTTCATGTGAATACAAACAGCGGAGATCTGATTGGTACAGATACGTTCACGGATAATGAGGTAAAGCTCCGCAAGGGAAGTATTTATCAGTGTGCGGAGTACGGCGGTTTCGGTATTCTCGATGAAATAAATATGGCAAAAAATGATGCGGTGTCAGTTCTTCATGCGACATTGGATTACCGTCGGTCTATTGATGTGCCGGGGTATGATAAAATAGACCTTCATCCTGCAGCGCGGTTTATAGGAACTATGAATTATGGTTATGCAGGTACGAAGGAGCTTAATGAAGCTCTTGTATCAAGATTTCTGGTGATCGATATGCCGGCTCAGACAGAAGAATCAATGGATTTTATTTTCCGCCGGATGTTTCCGAAGGCAAAGGCCGATGCAGTAAAACAGTTTATCGGTGTATTCCTGGATTTGCAGCTTAAGGCGGCGAACAGTGAGATTTCCACGAAGCCGCTGGATCTTCGAGGACTTCTTGCAGCTATGAAAATCATAGATACAGGCCTTTCTCCGAGACGCGCAGTGACAATGGGCGTAGTAAATAAAACTTTCGATATCTTTGAGAAAGAAATTGTGGAGGATGTGGTGTACACCAGGATTCCGGAGGATTGGACAAGGGACGATGTCTATGAGTAAAGAAAATATACAGGAAACAGAAGAAATCCGGTTCGAACTGGAGAATCGGATCCGGAATCTTCTGTGGACAGTAAGCGGCGATTACAATCTGGATATGAAGGTGGACGTGAGTTTATTTATGCGTTCGAAATCAATCGCCTTATATGATGGAATCAAACAGGGAGCTCTGGCAAAATTTTTTGACAAAGATTTGCTGGGGCTCTATCTGGTAAAAAAAGTATTTCTTCAGGCAGATGAAGGAGCTTTAACTTCAGTTGCACAACTTTGCATAGAAGAGGCAATCGGAGAAAAAATATGCAGAGAGCGTCCGGGAGTACGGCAAATGCAGAGGCAGGCGTTTGAGGATATATTGGATCAGGAATTTGAGACGATGCCAATCTGGGATGATATTCTGGGAAGGCTTAAGATTGCAGTTTTAAGAGACAGGCTTGAAAATGGCGCCTACAGAGTGGATTCCCGTCTGATGAAAATAAGGGATATGGTCTATGAATCAAGAAATGCCGCAGACACAGAAGAGCTTATTTCAATTATAGATAAAATATATAATACGGCAGCAGAGCCGGATTTCGAGAAAAAACACGGAAACCTTGAAAGAGTGATGTCAGTTACGCTGGAGGAGCTGACAGAGTACGATTGGGAGGATTATCTCACGGAGGAACTCTATGAAGAAGCGCTGGAAAGCTATATGGAGCAGATTTCCAACAAGATTACAGATCTGGAAAATAAAGCGGTTACAGAAGAAATGGAAGAAAAACGGCAGAGGAAACATAAGATCACAATCCTGCCTCCGGAAGCTCTGGAAAAGGCTCATACTTATGTAGAACTGAATTTCGGAAAGACCTATCTCACACAACTGGAAGAAAAAAGAATCAATCGGCAGATGTGTACTGGAATTCACAGTGACTGCAGTCTTTACTTTACAGAAGGAATCCTTAAAAATCCGGTAAAGCGTAATTATCAGTATGAATATGCAGTTCGTCTGAGGAATAAAAATATCTGGCTTTACCATGATAAGCACAGGATTGTGAAACGCAACATCAACGCACTTACAGAGACGTTGAAGAAATCTCTGGTACTACGGAATGAATCGCAGGAGGTGCTTTCTGACAGAGGAGTTATAGTGCCTTCACGACTGTGGAGAATTGGAAGGAGCAGCGAGGCAAATCTTTTCAGAAGAGACCTGAAAGCGGATGCTTCTGACTTTGTGGTGGATGTACTGATTGATGCCAGCGGTTCGCAGATGAGCCGTCAGGGAGAGGTGGCGCTGCAGGCATATATTATCAGCGAGGCATTAAGTAATGTGGAATTTCCTCACAGAGTGATGAGTTTTTGTACATTTTGGGATTATACGATTCTTCACCGTTTCCGTGAGTATGACGATCCCCGAACAGCAAATGAAAATATTTTTAATTATGTGACTTCTTCTAATAACAGAGACGGACTTGCAATCCGGACTGCAGGACAAAGTCTTCTGGCTCGTCCGGAGGAGAAAAAAATCCTTATTATTCTAAGCGACGGGAAACCGTATGATGTGATTGTAAATCGTCCGAATGCGAGAAATCCTCAGCCTTATCAGGGAAAATATGCAGTGAATGATACGGCTACGGAGGTGCGGCGGCTCAGGAGTCAGGGAGTCAGTGTTCTCGGTGTTTTTGCGGGGGAGGAAAAGGAACTTGCAACAGAAAAAAAGATATTCGGGAAGGATTTTGCGTACATTAGGGATATCGTGAACTTCTCAAAGATTGTAGGACGTTATCTCACAAAACAGCTTGATTTTGATACATGACAGATAAAAAGTGGCGAAAGTAAAGCGTTTGATTGCCATACATTTCTAAAATGATATGATAAGAATGACTTGCAAAAGCAAAAAAATTTAGCTATAATGTATTTTGTGTTAAAAAATATACAAAGGGAGAGGAAACATAATGAACAATAACAAAGAGTTCAAGCCATATATTCCGGCTGAAAAAATCACACCGGAATTTACGGTGACATCCATTATTATGGGTGTGATTCTTGCAGTTGTATTCGGCGCTGCCAACGCATATCTTGGTCTTCGTGTCGGTATGACTGTATCTGCGTCCATTCCGGCAGCAGTTATCTCCATGGGCGTAATTCGCGTCATCATGAAGAAAAACTCCATTCTGGAGAGTAATATTGTCCAGACAATCGGTTCCGCAGGTGAATCACTTGCAGCAGGTGCAATCTTTACAATGCCTGCATTATTCCTGTGGGCAAAAGAGGGCATATGTGAAAAGCCAAGCCTTATTGAGATTACACTGATCGCACTTTGCGGCGGTGTTTTAGGTGTCCTTTTCATGGTACCTCTTCGTAATGCTCTGATTGTAAAAGAGCATGCAACTCTTCTTTATCCGGAAGGAACTGCCTGTGCAGATGTACTTCTTGCAGGTGAAGAGGGCGGAGCAAATGCATCTGTAGTATTCTCCGGTATGGGACTTGCAGCAGCATTTAAATTTATTGTTGACGGTCTGAAGGTGATTCCGGCAGATGTTGCAGCGGCATTTAAATCTTTCAAAGGCGAGATTGGTATGGAAGTATATCCGGCTCTTATGGGCGTTGGTTACATCGTAGGACCGAGAATCGCTTCCTTCATGTTTGTAGGTTCTCTTGTCGGATGGATGGTAATTATTCCGTTAATCTGCCTGTTCGGACCTGATACAGTGATGTATCCGGGAACAGTTGCAATTTCCGAGCTTTACGCAGAGGGCGGCGCAGCAGCAATCTGGAGTACCTATGTAAAATATATCGGAGCAGGTGCTATCGCAACAGGCGGTATCATTTCCCTGATCAAGTCTCTGCCTCTGATTGTGACAACTTTCCGCGATTCCATGAAGAGTATGAAAGGCGGCAAGAACACAAGCACAGCAAGAACAGCACAGGATCTTCCAATGAACCTGATCATGATCGGCATTGTTGCTATGGTATTCATTATCTGGTTTGTGCCGGCTATTCCGGTTAACTTCCTCGGTGCAGCAATTATCGTTATCTTTGGTTTCTTCTTTGCAACAGTATCCTCCCGTATGGTAGGTCTTGTAGGAAGTTCCAACAACCCGGTTTCCGGTATGGCAATCGCAACACTTCTGATCGCTACAATGGCGATTAAAGCAACCGGTGATACAGGCGCTACCGGTATGACAGCAGCAATCGCAATCGGTTCTGTTATCTGTATCGTTGCAGCAATCGCAGGTGATACTTCACAGGACTTAAAGACAGGTTACCTTTTAGGAGCAACTCCTAAGAAACAGCAGATTGGTGAGCTTATCGGTGTTGTAGCAGCAGGTCTTGCTATCGGCGGTGTGCTTTATCTTCTGGATGCAGCATGGGGTTACGGCGGTGCAGAAGTACCGGCGCCTCAGGCAGGTCTGATGAAGATGATCGTGGAGGGCATCATGGGAGGAAATCTTCCGTGGGGTCTTGTATTTATCGGTGTATTCCTGGCAATTGCGCTTGAGATTCTTCGTGTTCCGGTAATGCCTTTTGCTATCGGTCTTTATCTGCCTATTTATTTAAATGCAACCATTATGATTGGTGGTATCGTTCGTGGATTAATGGACAGAAGAAAGAACGTAGACGCAAAAACAAAAGAAGACCAGGTTACAAATGGTACACTGTACTGTGCCGGTATGATTGCCGGTGAGGGTCTGGTTGGTATTCTTCTTGCTATCCTCACAGTATTTGGTGTAAATAATGTGTTTAATCTTGGAGCAAAAGGAATCAATTTCGGTAATATCGGCGGTGTGATCTTCATGGCAGTGATGATCCTTTGCCTGCTGAAATTCTCCTTATGGAAAAAGAAGAAAAATTAATGAGCAGAAAAAAGAAAAAAAATGAACCGCAGATTAATTATCTGGATCTGATTCCGAAGCGTTCGGAGAACCTCCGTTGGCATGATGACCTTAAGGGGCGAATCATTCTGGAGGTGGAAAATACAGGATTATTCAATCGCATTGCACAAAAGGTGTTTAATAAGCCAAGATATACAAAAGTACATCTTGATGACAATGGAACATTCATCTGGCCTCTCATAGACGGGGAAAAAACAGTGAATGAGATTGCGGCTCTTGTAAAAGAGCACTTTGGAGAAAAGGCCGAGCCTTTATATCCAAGGATTGTCAAGTATTTTCAGATAATGGAAAGCTATCATTTTGTTCATTTTACAAATATGCCCGGAAAACAGGGGTAAACTAAGAGCGGAAGCAGCGTAAGGCTGTTTCCGTTCTTGTAATTTATAGGGCAGAAATCGCTGTGCAGTGGTACAGTGACAGCCGGGCATTAAGGCAGTTCCCGGATATGAAGGAAAAGAGGTAAATATGAAGTTAAGCGGAAAAAAACCATGGTATGTAGAATATTTTCTGATTATAGCAGGAACCGGACTGATGGCGCTGGCGATCAGTTCTGTATTTGATTCAGCCGGACTTGTAACCGGCGGCTTTTCCGGTGCTGCCATTATCATTAAGAAATGGACGGAAGTCCTTATAGACGGAGGTATTCCACTGTGGGTTACAAACCTGTCACTAAACATTCCTATGTTCCTGATTGGTTTAAAAATCAGAGGCTTTGGGTTTGTAAAAAAAGCGCTTGTTGGTGAGATATCGCTTTCTCTCTGGCTTGCTATTCAGCCGGTGTGGAATATTGCCGGAGACGATCTGCTTCTGGCTGCGGTATATGGAGGAGCACTTCTCGGAATCGGAATTGGCATGGTCTTTCTCGGAGGTGGCACAACAGGCGGAACAGATATGATGGCTGCGATCATCCAGAAATATTTGAGACATTATTCGATTGCGCAGATCATGCAGTTTATCGACGGAATGATTGTTATTGTGGGTATGTATGTGTTTGGTATGCATAAGGCAATGTATGCGATCATTGCAGTATTCCTTGTGACGAAGGTGTCAGACGGGCTTATGGAAGGAATCAAATTCTGTAAAGCTGCCTATATTATTACAGAAAAACCGGAAACCATATCTCAGGCAGTCATCAGAGATCTTGACCGCGGTATTACGGGAATCGAGGCAAAAGGAATGTATTCAGGCGAGAAAAAGCTGATGCTCTACTGTGTTGTGAGCAAAAAAGAGATTATTAAACTGAAAGAACTGGTGGACAGAATCGATCCGAATGCTTTTGTTATTGTAACAGATGCCCGCGAAGTGCACGGAGAAGGCTTCATAGAAAATAATTAACAAAAAAACCATAATAAATTGTAAGTTTTTTCACCTTTCCTCTTTCATTTTTGGTGATTTTGTATTAAAATATATGACAGGTATAAGTTTTTGTGGTTAGATTTAAAGATTATTAAACACTTTAGATGAGAAGGGATTGAATTGGATGATATCGAATCAGGTACTTCAGAATACGCTTGAAGGTTTAAAGGAAATTTCCAGAACAGAATTCTGTGTTGTGGATGTAGACGGAAAGGTTCTGGCAAGCACATTTGCCGATTTCTCAATTTCCGGCAGTGATGTGCAGGCGTTTGTGGAATCTCCGGCTGAGAGCCAGCTTGTAAAGGGATTCCAGTATTTTAAGGTTTGTGATGATTATCAGTTAGAATATGTACTGGTTGCTCATGGAGAAGATGAGGATACCTATATGGTTGGGAAACTGGCTGCATTTCAGATTCAGAATTTGATTGTTGCATATAAAGAACGTTTTGACAAGGACAGCTTTATCAAGAATCTTCTTCTGGATAACCTACTTCTGGTAGATATCTATAATCGTGCAAAGAAGCTCCATATAGAGGCAGATGTACGTCGTGTTGTCATGATTCTTGAAATGCCTAAGGAGAAAGACCACAGCTCTATGGAGAGTGTGAAAAGTCTCTTTGGTGGTAAGAGCAAGGATTTTATCACTGCTGTAGATGAAAAGAGTATCATTATCGTAAAAGAGTTGGAAGAGGGAGAGGGATATCCGGAAATGGATCAGCTTGCTCAAACAATTCTGGATACTCTTGGAATGGGAAATGACGGTATGACACATATGGCGTACGGAACCATTGTAAATGAACTGAAGGAAGTTTCACGTTCTTATAAAGAGGCACGCATGGCGCTGGATGTAGGTAAAATTTTCTTTGGGGACAAAGAAGTTATCGCCTACAGTTCTCTTGGTATCGGCCGTCTGATTTATCAGCTTCCGATTCCTCTTTGTAAGATGTTTATTAAAGAAATTTTTGACGGTAAATCTCCGGATGATTTCGATGAAGAGACTCTGATCACCATTGATAAGTTTTTCGAAAACAGTCTGAATGTTTCCGAAACGTCCAGACAGCTCTATATTCATAGAAATACTCTTGTATACAGACTTGATAAGCTGCAGAAGAGCACAGGGCTGGATCTCAGGGTATTTGAGGATGCAATTACGTTCAAGATTGCACTGATGGTTGTCAGATACATGAAGTATATGGAAACACTGGAGTATTGATTTCTCCCAATGTATATGTAAAATAAACATATGCCTGTCGTGTCCAAGACGCGGCAGGTGTATTTTACTTTATGAGGATAAGCAGGAAAAAGTTCACAAATTTTTTACGAAAAATATAGTTGCATTTCACAAAGACATATATTACAATTATGTTACAAAAAACAAAGAGTCTTCTTTCTCTATGGAGGTAATTATGATTGATTTGGTAGATGTAAGTAAATCTTATGGTCCCGGCAAGCCGGCTGTGAATCATGTGAACTTGCATGTTGATAAAGGTGAATTTGTGTTTGTGGTGGGTAGTAGCGGCTCAGGAAAGTCTACGCTGATTAAGTTGCTGATGAAAGAGCTTGATTCCACATCAGGAACCATTACTGTAAGCGGGGAACGTCTGGAAGGGATGAAGCACAGGCGGGTTGCGAAATACCGCAGGAAGCTTGGTGTTGTTTTTCAGGATTTCCGTCTGTTAAAGGACAGGAATGTATATGAGAATGTGGCTTTTGCCCAGCGCGTCATCAACAGACCAACCCGTGTAATTAAGAAACGTGTGCCGGAGGTGCTTCAGGAGGTAGGGCTTCCTGCGAAATATAAATCCTATCCGGATGAGCTTTCAGGTGGTGAGCAGCAGAGAGTTGCCCTTGCGAGAGCTCTTGTAAATCGTCCTGATATTTTACTGGCTGATGAACCGACAGGTAATCTGGATCCTAAAACATCAGAAGAAATTATGAAGCTTCTGGAGCAGATTAACGAGAGAGGCACTACAGTTCTTGTGGTAACTCATAACCGGGAGATCGTAAACGCGATGAAGAAGCGTGTTGTCACCATGCACGAAGGTGATATTGTGAGTGACGAGAAAGAGGGAGGATATCATGAGGCCTAGTACAATTTGGTTTATCCTGAAGCAGGGAATTAAAAATATTAAGAGAAACTGGATGTTTTCCATTGCATCTGTTTTGACAATGGCGGCATGTATTTTTCTTTTTGGGATTTTTTATTCGATTGTAAATAATGTTAATGCAGTGGCGCATAAGCTGGAAGAGGAAGTGCCGATTACGGTATTTTTTCAGGAAGACGCTACAGAGGAGCAGATAAATAAGGTCGGAGAGGCGATAAAGAGCCGCCCGGAGGTTGCACGTGTGGAATATGAATCTGCGGAGGAAGCATGGGAATATTTTAGCGAGTTTTATTTCGAGGGTTCTGAAGGAGCAGAAGGGTTCAAGGATGATAACCCGCTTGTGGGGTCTTCGAACTATCAGGTTTATATGAATGATATTACCAGACAGGCGGAACTGGTAGAATATGTATCCGGTCTTGAAGGGGTGCGAGAGGTAAATCAGTCCAAGGATGCAGCTGATATGCTGGGAAGCATTAACAGACTGGTATCTTATATTTCTATTGCAATTATTGCAGTTCTCCTTCTGATTTCCATTTTCCTGATCAGTAATACCATTTCAGTGGGTATTTCTGTTCGTTCGGAAGAGATTGGAATTATGAAGTACATTGGAGCTACAGATGGATTTGTAAGAGCGCCTTTTGTTCTTGAGGGGATGGTTCTGGGAATGGTTGGAGCAGCAGTTCCTCTTCTCGTTCTTTTCTTCGGGTATAACAGTGCGGTAAAGTATATTCTTACAAAGTTCAGCGTATTTATGGGAGTAGTACAGTTTATCCCTGTATGGGATATCTATAAGACACTTCTTCCAATAGGTCTTGGCCTTGGAATCGGAATCGGATTTATCGGAAGTATCATTACAACAAGGAAACATCTGAGAGTGTAATTTCACAAACAGATACAGGTAAAGAGGAAAACAGCTGTCGGGAAACCGACAGCTGTTCCTCTATTTGTTTATAAGGAGAAAGAATGTCACGAGAAAACAAACAATTTAAAAAAGGGATTCTGGCAGGCATTATCGGGGTGTTGTGTGTGGAAGTCGGAATCGGGCTTGGAGTCGGAAGAGCGCTGGAAGGTTCTGTGCTGACAGATTTGGGATTTGTGAATAAGCTGTCCTCTCTGGAATATATGATAGATAAATATTATCTGGAAGATGTAGATAAGGAAAAACTGGAAGAGGGAATTTATACAGGCCTTGTTTATGGTCTGGGAGATCCATATTCCAGATATTATACTGCAGAAGAATATGCAGAAGAAAATTCTGCTACGCAGGGAGAATATGTGGGGATAGGAATCCTGATGCAGAGAAATGAGGAAGGGGGAATGCAGATTGTTGATTGTTATGAGGGAGGACCGGGAGAGACTGCAGGTTTAAAAAAGAATGATATAATCAGCGCGGTAAATGGAATAGATGTTACGGAAAAAGAAGTAAAAGATGTAGCGGATATGATCAAAGGGAAAAGCGGCGAGAAGGTTGTTCTTACGATTCACCGGGAGAATGCAGAAGAAGCAATGAAAATTACCGTTCCTATAACCGATGTAGAACTTCCTTCCGTGTTTCATGAAATGCTGGATGGAACAACAGGATATATCCGCATATCTGAATTTAAAGGAGTAACCTGTCAGCAATATCAGAAGGCTTTTTCGGAACTTAAGGACTCCGGAATGGAGAAGTTGGTGGTGGATTTGAGAAATAATCCGGGAGGGCTTCTGAATTCAGTGTGTGATATATTGAATGAAATTCTTCCGGAGGGATTGATTGTATATACGGAAGATAAATATGGAAACAGAAGCGAGGAAACATGTGACGGTAAACATCCTATAGATATTCCGCTGGCAGTTCTCGTAAACGAGCTGAGCGCCAGTGCTTCGGAAATTTTTGCAGGTGCAGTGCAGGATTACGGAATAGGAACGATTGTGGGAACAACTACTTATGGAAAGGGAATCGTACAGTCTATCAGTGCTCTGACAGACGGAAGTGCAGTGAAACTGACAGTATCTAACTATTTTACTCCGAAGGGAAATTCCATTCATAAGGTAGGAATCAAGCCGGATGTCGAGATAAAGCTTGATGCAAATCTTCTGAATAAAGATGAGATTACGCATGAAGAAGACAACCAGCTCCAGGCTGCGCTTGAGGTCTTAAATAAATGATGACCGGGAGAGTTGCAAGGATACTTTCGAGAAGAAAAATGATTGTATAAGTATTCACAAACTGCTATAATATACATAACTGTCCGGGATTCATGAAGATAGGGACAGGAGTACGTGAATAGCAGCTATTTGGGAACACTTTGACGTTCCTGCTGCAAAATGCGCGTTTCGAAGCAATAGCTTCCTTTTAGAGAAAGGCGGGAAAATATATGAGAGAATATGTAATTACAACAGATAACAATTCAGACCTTCCTGAAGCATATTACCAGGAACATGGAGTGGGCTGTACGTATTTAAGCTATTCCATGGATGGGAAGGATTACACATATGGAAACTTTCTTCCCGAGCATGAGTTTTACGAAGCGATGCGAAATGGCGCTCTTCCTACAACTGCGCAGGCAAATCCGGAGAATACAAGAGAAATGATGGAACCTTATCTGAAAGAAGGGAAAGACATCCTTCATATTGCATTTTCTTCAGGACTGAGCGGAACCTGCAATAGTGCAAAGATTGCAGCAGAAGAGCTTATGGAAGAATATCCGGAACGAAAGATTACAGTCATAGATTCACTGGGAGCATCTCTGGGACAGGGACTTCTTGTCTATCTTGCCCAGCAGAAAAAAGAAGCGGGGGAAGATATGGATACAGTTGCCGGATGGGCAGAGGAAAACAAACTCCATATGATTCATATGTTTACGGTAGATGATCTCTTCCATTTGTGCAGAGGAGGTCGTCTCTCCAAAACAGCAGCAGTAGTGGGAAGTGTTCTGAATATAAAGCCAGTCCTTCATGTGGATAATGAAGGAAAGCTTGTTCCGGTAGGAAAGGTAAGAGGTCGTAAAAAAGCCCTTCTTGAACTTGTGAAAGCAATGGAAGAAAAGACACAGGGTTACGAAGTAGATACAGTTTTTATCAGCCATGGGGACTGCAGAGAAGATGCTGATTTTGTGGCGGAAAAGGTTAGAGAACGATATAGTGTCGAAACAAAGATAATCAATTATGTCGGTGCAACAATCGGTGCACATTCCGGTCCGGGAACACTTGCCCTTTTCTTTACAGGCAGTCAGAGATAGAGTGCAAAAATAAAGGGGTTAATAAAGAATTAATTTGTCTTTTGCTTCAAAAGATGATATAATATGAAAGCCTGTGTGAAGATTCTTCTTCACATAACGAATGAATAAGTATTTTGAAAAGAGGATAAAACAAATGAGTGATAAAACAATCTTAGAACAGTGGCGTACCATGGCGTACAATCAGGAAGCAGATCGCAGCCAGCTTCAGAAATTCTGGGCAACTTATTTCAACATCGAAAAAGGTATCTACGAGCAGCTGCTCTCCAATCCGGATGAAGTTGTAACAGGTACTGTTAAAGAATTAGCAGAAAAATACGGTCAGGAAGTTCTCACAATGGTAGGTTTCCTTGATGGAATCAATGATTCCCTGAAAGTTCCGAACCCAATCGAGACTATGGATGAGAACACAACCGTATCTTTATGCTTCGATAAGGAACTTCTTTACAAAAACATGGTAGATGCAAAGGCAGACTGGCTTTATGAGCTTCCTCAGTGGGATGCGATTTTCTCTGAAGAAAAAAGAAAAGAACTTTATATGGAGCAGAAAAAATCCGGCACAATCGTGAAACCTCATAAAGTAGGCCGTAACGATCCGTGTCCATGCGGAAGCGGTAAAAAATACAAACATTGCTGCGGAAGATAAAATCCTCCGGTAAAGATTGCGTTACAGTTTGCCAGTTTCCGGGGAAACTGCGGTAATAAGAAAAACGGTTGACAAATAAAAAAACCGTGACTATAATGGAGATAGATATAAGATAACACGTTGACGAGACGAGTAAACTGTGGAAGCATACAGAGAGAGGTGCATTTGCTGGAAGTGCCTTATGGGGAAGCAGTCGAAAACTACCTCTGAGTGGCCCTAATCCGGTCCGGTGATTCCGTTACCATCGAATAAGTGGCTCTGGTTTATATAAGCCCGGAGCAAGCAGGGTGGAACCGCGAGTATGAGATATTCGTCCCTTACAGTGCAGATGCATTGTAAGGGATTTTTTATTTCCATAAAGCAGATGTGAGAAGAATCTACTTTATAGACCCGCCCCTGCACAGAACAGAAAAACTTTTTTTAGAAAAAGGAGAAATGCAATGATTATCACATTAAAAGATGGTTCCCAAAAAGAATATGCAGAAGCGAAATCCATTATTGACATTGCCTTTGATATCAGTGAGGGGCTTGCACGTGCAGCCTGTGCAGGCGAGGTAAACGGCGAAGTCGTAGATTTAAGAACAGTCGTAGACAGCGATTGTGAGATAAATATCCTTACAGCAAAGGATGAAAAAGGTCTTGCAGCCCTTCGTCATACAGCATCCCATGTACTTGCCCAGGCAGTGCAGACACTGTTCCCGGAGGCAAAGGTTGCAATCGGACCTTCTATTGACACAGGTTTTTACTATGACTTTGAATGTCCGCCATTTTCCAGAGAAGATCTTGATGCAATTGAAAAAGAGATGAAAAAAATCATCAAAAAAGGCGCTAAGATTGAGCGATTCACAAAATCAAGAGAAGATGCGATTGCATACTTCAAAGAGAAAAACGAGCCATATAAAGTAGAGCTTATTGAAGATCTTCCGGAAGGAGAGGAGATTTCTTTCTATTCACAGGGAGATTGGACAGATCTTTGTGCAGGTCCTCACCTGATGAGTACAAAAGGCGTAAAGGCATTCAAACTTCTTTCCGCATCCGGTGCATACTGGAGAGGAAGCGAGAAAAACCAGATGCTTACCCGTGTATACGGAACTGCTTATGCATCCAAGGATGATTTAAAAGCTCATTTAGAGCAGATGGAAGAGGCAAAGAAGCGTGATCACAATAAGCTTGGTCGCGAGATGAAATTGTTCACAACAGTTGACGTAATCGGACAGGGACTTCCTCTGATCATGCCAAACGGTGTGATTATGATGCAGGAACTGCAGCGCTGGATTGAGGATGAAGAAGCGAAACGAGGCTACATCAGAACAAAAACACCTCTGATGGCAAAGAGTGATCTTTACAAGATTTCAGGACACTGGGATCACTATAAAGACGGTATGTTTGTACTTGGTGATGAGGAGAAAGACAAAGAGGTATATGCGCTCCGTCCGATGACCTGCCCGTTCCAGTATTATGTATATAAGGCAGAGCAGCACAGCTACCGTGACCTTCCGCTGCGCTACGGCGAGACATCTACACTTTTCCGTAATGAGGATTCCGGAGAAATGCACGGTCTGACACGCGTACGCCAGTTTACAATTTCCGAGGGACACTTAATTGTAAGACCTGACCAGATGGTAAAAGAGTTTAAGGACTGTATCGCTCTTGCACAGTACTGTCTTCAGGTTCTCGGTGTAGAAGAGGATGTAACTTACCATCTTTCCAAGTGGGATCCGACTAACACAGAGAAATACATTGGTGATGCTTCTGTATGGGAAGAAACAGAAGGCCATATCAGACAGATGCTTCAGGAACTGAATATCCCATTTGTGGAAGATGTGGGAGAAGCTGCTTTCTATGGACCGAAGGTTGATATCAATGCAAAGAACGTATACGGAAAAGAAGATACTATGATTACCATTCAGTGGGATGCTCTTCTTGCAGAACAGTTTGATATGTACTATATTGATGAAAACGGCGACAAGAAACGTCCGTATATCATTCATCGTACATCCATGGGCTGCTATGAGAGAACTCTTGCATGGCTTATTGAGAAATATGCAGGTTTATTCCCAACATGGCTCTGTCCGGAACAGGTTCGTATCATTCCGATTTCCGAAAAATTCCATGATTATGCAGAAAAAGTGGAAGCGCAGTTGAAAGAAGAAGGAATCAGATGTTCTGTTGACCAGCGTTCTGAGAAAATGGGTTACAAGATTCGTGAGGCCCGTCTTGCAAGAGTGCCATACATGCTTGTTGTAGGTGCGAAAGAGGAAGAAGAGGGCAAAGTGTCCGTAAGAAGCCGTTATCTTGGCGACGAGGGAATGAAAGAGCTGGGAGAATTCCTTGCAGCGATTAAAGAAGAAATCAAAAATAAGACCATCCGTAAAATTGAGGTTCAGGAAGAATCCAAATAAAAGAAAGAAGAGGGCTGTGTAAAAACAGCCCTCTTCTTAATGGATAACTTAAACGCCGGAAAAATATTTTGTTTTAATTTCTTCTACGGGCATTTCCTGTCCGGTCCATAGTTTAAAGGCTTCAGCTCCCTGATAAAGAAGCATATACATGCCGTTGAAAGTACGGCAGCCGACTTTTTTTGCATCGCGTAGAAGCTTTGTCTCCTGTGGATTGTAGATTACATCGGAGACGATAAGCTCCGGTCTGAGCAGGGAGATGTCTGTAATGATGGAGGTTTCTATGTCGGGGGCCATGCCGACAGGGGTGGCATTGATGAGAAGAAAACTTTCATCCAGCGCTTTTTTTAGAGCTCCCTTATCGTCGTTGTCATGAAGCGATACACAGCAGGGAAGGGTTGTATTGATGGTGTCGGCAAGAGATTGGATACGTTTGTGAAAACGGCTGGTAGTTCTGGCAAAGATGTGGATATTTCTCACTCCGTCCAGAGCTGCCTGCGCAATAATGGCTGTAGCAGCGCCGCCTGCACCCATAAGAGTGATGGTCTTTCCGGTGAGATCATATCCTGCATCACGAGCCGCCTGCATATATCCTACACCGTCAGTATTGTAGCCGATCAGGCGTCCGTTTTCATTGACGACTGTGTTGACTGCGCCGATGAGCTGTGCAGCAGGAGAGAGATCGTCCAGAAGTTCTACGATTTTGTTTTTATTTGGCATAGTGAGGTTAAAGCCCCGAATGCCGCAGTTTTTTAAGCCGTAAACGGCTTCCGGTAAAGAGTCTTCTTTCACATCGAAGCAAAGATAGACGTAATCAAGACCAAGAAGGCGAAAGGCTTCATTGTGCATCAGAGGCGAGATACTGTGAGAGACAGGACTGCCAAGCAGAGCAGTCAGTTTTGTATGTCCGGTAATATTCATATGCTGGTACCCCCGTTTCTGTCGTTTGTTTTTATTCATTTATTTACTGCAATTATTTTATTCTACTATAAAGGAGATGTCAACTTATGACAAAGCCAATTCAGGTTAAAAATATCACTATTGGAGAAGGAATACCGAAAATATGTGTTCCGCTTACAGGAAAGAAAAAAGAAAGGATTCTTGAGGAAGCCAAGGCAGTGGCAGATGCAGGAGCAGATCTCGCAGAGTGGCGGGCAGATTTCTTTGAAGGGCTTTCAGACAAAGAAGAAAGAGAGGAAGTTTTGAACGCACTTTCCGACATTTTGGGGCAGATTCCACTTTTATTTACCATTCGTACCAAAAATGAAGGCGGAAATATACAGATTTCGACAGAAGATTATGTAAACTATAATATGGATGCGGCAAGATCGGGAAAAGCAGACCTTATTGATGTGGAAGTTTTTGGAGATGAACAGGAAAAGGTAAATTTGATACAGTCACTTCACGAGATAAATGCCATAGTTGTTGCTTCATCACATGATTTTTTAAAGACAGATATTCGTGAGATTCTTCTGGAACGGTTCAAAATCATGGACAGAACAGGAGCGGATATCCTGAAAATGGCAGTTATGCCAAAAGAATTTGCCGATGTGGCGGCAATTATGCAGGCAACCTGTGATATGGCAGAGAATTTCACAGAGAAACCTCTGATTTCCATGGCTATGGGAGAAGAAGGAATGATAAGCCGCATTGCAGGAGAAAACTTCGGATCCTGCATTACCTTCGGTACAGTGGGAGAAGCTTCCGCACCCGGACAGCTTCCGCTGAGAGAACTGAAAAGGATGATGAATGCTCTTCATGTAAAAAATGAAGAGGATTAAGTTTACATAAAACGAATAAGAAATGTCGAAACCTTACGAGAAATTCTGGGATGTACCTTCCCGGTTTTGACAAAATTTGCACTCCCTATCACCTATAATGAATTCACTTACCAAAGCGAAGGATTGACAGGTCATAGGGGGTTTTTATGTATTACGAAGTATACATAGATGTTGTGTTTGCGACGAATCTCCTGATGGATTATATTCTTCTGCGTCTTGTGGGAACTATTTTTCGTTGCAGGAAGAACCGGATAAGAACGCTTTTGGCTGCAGTATTGGGAGCCTTGTTTTCCTGTCTCCTGTTATATTTTCCCGCAGATGTGCATTTACCGGCAGTGATTTTACTCCATGGCGGCTGCGCTTTTGGAATGGTGATGCTGGGGTGCGGACTGAAGAAAGGAGGGCTGCTTATAAAGGCAATGGTGACTCTTTATCTGGCAGCTTTTTTATGCGGAGGATTTCTGGAAGCAGTAACTGCGGGGAGTGAAATAACCGTAAAACTGTTTTTTGTGTTTGCAGCCTGCGTTTATCTGGGATTGATGGCTCTCGGTTATCTTACAGATTCCCTGCGCGTTCGCATGAGAAATATGTATCCGGTTACATTGTCCTATCAGGGAAAAAAACAGCCGTTTTGCGGATTTTATGATTCAGGGAATCTGCTTATGGATGGAACCTCTCCTGTTTCGATTATCAGTCAGGAAGTTCTGGGAAAAATTCTGCCCCGAGATACGGCGGAAAAATTAAAGAACCTGAGAGAGAAACCGGGGGAGTTTGAAAATACAGAGATTGCAGGGCTTCATCCTCATTTCCTGACTTATAAAACTATAGGCGGAAATGGAGTGACCCTTGCAGTTACCTTGGAGAAGCTTTGTATTCAGACTCCTGAAGAGATGGTAGAGATAGACAGACCAGTGCTTGCGCTTCTTTCGGAGCCTTCTGCTTTGGGTAAGGAATATGAAGTACTTTTAAATTTCCGATTACTGCAATAAGAGGGGGAGAAGCTATGAATATGAGAGCAGCATACGCGAATCATTATCCGTTTCAGGTGGTCTCGAAATTTATGATAAACAGGCCGCGGGAGATTTTTTACATTGGAGGGAACGATGTCCTTCCGGCGCCTCTGGAGCCCCAGAGAGAGGCATATGTTCTGGGAAAACTTGGCACGGATCAGGAGCAGGAGGCAAAGTCATTGCTCATTGAGCATAATCTCAGACTGGTAGTATACATTGCAAAAAAATTTGACAATACAGGAGTTGGGGTAGAGGATTTGATTTCCATAGGGACGATAGGCCTGATAAAGGCAATCAATACCTTTAATACAGGTAAAAATATTAAGCTTGCTACTTATGCGTCCAGATGTATAGAGAATGAAATTCTTATGTATCTTAGAAGAAATAGCAAAACAAGGATGGAAGTTTCCATTGATGAACCGCTTAATGTGGATTGGGATGGAAATGAGCTGCTTTTGTCAGATATATTGGGGACTGACGAGGATGTGATTTCCAAACGTCTTGAGGAAGAGGTTGAAATTGGTCTTCTGGCAAAGGCAATCTCCAAGCTTAGTTCAAGAGAGCAAACGATCATCAAACTGCGATTTGGTCTCGGAAAAGGAGAAAACAGAGAGCGTACACAGAAGGAAGTGGCGGATCTTCTGGGGATTTCCCAGTCCTATATCTCCCGTCTGGAAAAAAGAATTATGAAGCGACTGAAAAAAGAAATTGTGAAATATGAATAAGGTAAAAACGCGGTTTTTGGAAAAGACTTCTCCTGGAGCCGCGTTTTTGCTGATTTTTTAACAGAAGTGCGAAAAAATCAACTTTTTTATAAAAAATATCTTTACGTTGAAGCGTTAAAATGTTATAGTGTTAATAACATAAATACTATTTACATAGAGGGAGAGAAAAGGAGAATCTGTATGGAAAGATATTATCAGCCGGAAATCGAGTGTGCTTCAAGAGATCAGATTCGTCAATGGCAGAGTGAAAGACTTGTAAAACAGGTACGAAATGTATGGGACAATGTGCCGATGTACAGGAAGAGAATGGAAGAGACGGGAGTCTCTCCGGAAGATATTCAGTCTGTAGACGATTTATATAAATTACCTTTTATTACGAAAGACGATTTACGGGACGAATATCCATACGGTCTTCTGGCAAGACCGCTTAATGAGTGTGTTCGTATTCAGTCTACAAGCGGTACCACAGGGCGAAGAGTGGTTGCCTTTTATACCCAGCATGATATAGACTTGTGGGAAGACTGTTGTGCAAGAGCGATTACTGCAGCTGGCGGAACAAAAGATGATATTTGCCACGTTAGCTATGGTTATGGTCTTTTTACAGGAGGTCCGGGGTTAAACGGCGGTTCCCATAAAGTAGGCTGTCTGACCCTTCCCATGTCATCCGGAAATACGGATCGCCAGATTCAGTTTATGACAGACCTGGGATCTACGATTCTTTGCTGTACGCCGTCTTATGCGGCATATCTTGCAGAAAGTATCCATGAGAAAGGTCTTCAGGATCAGATTAAATTGAAATCCGGTATTTTTGGAGCCGAGGCATGGACAGAGGAAATGCGCCGTGATGTGGAGAAAAAGCTGGGAATTAAAGCATATGATATTTACGGTCTTACAGAAATTTCAGGACCAGGTGTTGCGTTTGAATGTTCTGCACAGGATGGAATGCATATAAATGAAGATCATTTTATAGCAGAAGTCATTAATCCAAAGACAGGAGAGGTACTTCCGGACGGCGAAAAGGGAGAGCTTGTATTTACCAGTATCACGAAAGAGGCATTTCCGCTGCTTCGTTATCGTACACGTGATATCTGCATTTTGAGCAGAGAGAAATGTGCCTGTGGCAGAACCCATGTAAAAATGACCAAGCCTCTTGGCAGAAGCGACGATATGCTCATTGTCAAAGGTGTGAACGTATTCCCGTCACAGATTGAGACAGTTCTTATGAACAAGGGATATGCAGCAAACTACCAGATTATTGTAGATCGTGTAAACAACAGCGATACCATTGAGGTTCAGGTTGAAATGACACCGGAAATGTTCTCAGACAGTCTGAGTGTTGTGGCAAATAAAGAGAAAGAACTTGTAGCAGCGCTGAAAGCGATGCTTGGTATCTACGCGAAGGTGAAGCTTGTTAATCCGAAGACGATTGCGAGAAGCGAGGGCAAGGCTGTCCGCGTAATTGATAAACGTAATTTATATCAGAATAAATAAGGAGGAAAAATCATGACAGTGAAACAGATTTCCGTTTTTCTGGAAAACAAGCCGGGAAGGCTGTCGGAACTGACAGAGGTTCTTTCACAGAATAACATTGACATGCGGGCGCTCTCATTGGCAGAGGCAGCAGATTTCGGTATTGTCCGCCTGATCGTGGATGATATTTACAGTGCATCTACAGTATTAAAGGATGCAGATTACATCATTTCCATCACCAAGGTTCTGGCAGTGGAAATGCCCGACGAACCGGGAGCTCTTTCCAAGGCAATCAGTGTGCTTGGAGATAATGATGTAAATATCGAATATATGTATGCGTTCACAACAAGAAAGAAAGGAATTGCATATATGATTTTCCGTGTGGAGGATAACGAAAAAGCCATCAGAGTTCTTCAGCAGAACGGCATCCGCCCGGTATGTCAGGACGAGCTTCAGAGCTTATAACCAATAAGCTTCCATAAAAAGTAAAAAGCAGAAAATCCCGGTGTAAAAGCCGGGATTTTTGTGATAAAATAATTTGAATGTATCAGATAAAGGAGACAGGAAAGATGTTATCATTTGAAAGCGATTATATTGAAGGTGCTCATGAAAAGATCCTGCAGCGTCTTGTTGAAACGAATATGGAACAGCTCACAGGCTATGGAGCAGATAAGTATTGTGAACTGGCAAAAGAGAAAATTAAAGAGGCCTGCCACTGTCCGGAGGCGGATGTGCATTTCTTAGTGGGAGGGACTCAGACAAATGCCACAATCCTGGATACTATGCTGGAACGCTATGAGGGTGTGATCAGTGCAGCTACCGGTCATATTAATGCCCATGAATCAGGAGCTGTGGAATATACCGGGCACAAGGTGCTTGCCATTCCACAGCACAATGGGAAAATTCATGCAGAAGAGCTGGTCACTTATTTAGAAACATTTTACGGGGATGACAGTTACGAGCATATGGTATTTCCGGGAGCTGTTTATATTTCCCATCCCACAGAGTATGGAACTCTCTATACAGAGGAGGAATTAAAAGAGATTTCTTCTGTTTGCAGAAAGTATGAAATCCCTCTTTATCTGGACGGAGCCCGTCTTGGATACGGACTTATGAGCAGAGAAACAGATGTGACCCTTCCGATGATTGCCAAATACTGTGATGCTTTTTATATTGGAGGAACCAAGGTAGGAGCGCTCTGCGGTGAGGCTGTCGTATTTACGAAAAATAATACCCCGAAGCATTTTCTCACAAGAATCAAACAGCACGGAGCGCTTCTTGCCAAGGGACGTCTTCTGGGAGTTCAGTTTGATACCCTGTTTACAGATAATCTGTATTTTGAAATCAGTAAACATGCGATTGACATGGCGGAACTTCTCAAGGCGGGCTTTGCAAAAAGAGGATACTCGTTCTTTCTGGAATCACCTACCAATCAGCAGTTTATCATTCTTGAGGACAGAGAAATGGAAGAGCTGAAGAAAAAAGTCGGTTTCAGTTTCTGGGAAAAATATGACGAGACACATACAGTCGTACGTTTTGCAACAAGCTGGGCTACAGGGAAAGATGCGGTAAAGGAGCTGATGAGACTTCTGGATGAAAACAAAACAAATGGAGAGATATAAGGACTGTACTCTCTGTCCTAGGAATTGTCATGTCAACCGTCTGGAAGGAAAGAAAGGGTATTGCGGAATGGACGGCAGGATTTTTGCCGCCCGAGCGGCTCTTCATATGTGGGAAGAACCTTGCATATCCGGAGAGAAAGGCTCAGGAGCAGTATTTTTTACAGGCTGTAATTTAAGATGCAGTTATTGCCAGAACAGAGAGATTGCCATTGGCAGCAGCGGGCGTGAAATTACGTCTGAGAGGCTTGCGGAGATTTTTCTGGAACTTCAGGAAAAAGGGGCGGCAAATATCAATCTTGTTACCGGAACGCATTATGTGCCTCAGATTGTGGAGACCCTTGATACAGCACGGCTCAGAGGACTGCGTCTTCCCATAGTCTATAACTGCGGCGGATATGAAAAGGTAGAAACACTTCGGATGCTGGATGGATATGTAGACGTATATCTTCCGGATTTTAAGTATATGGAAGAGAATCTGGCAGCGAAGCTTTCTCATGCTCCGGATTACCCTGAGATTGCGAAAATTGCCATAAAAGAAATGGTAAGGCAGACTGGAAAATGCGAATTTGGGGAAGATGGTTATATCAGGCGAGGGACGGTCGTAAGGAATCTTATACTCCCCGGACATACGAAAAACTCTGTAAAGGTTCTGGAATATCTCCATGAAACATATGGGAATGAAATTTATCTCAGCATTATGAATCAGTATACACCTGTTTTTCATCATGACAAATATCCGGAACTGAATCGGAAGGTAACAGCAAGGGAATACGAAAAGGTTCTTGACGCTGCAATTGCTATGGGAATTGAAAACGGCTTTTTTCAGGATGGAGAAACTGCAAAGGAAAGCTTTATACCGACGTTTGATTATGAAGGAATCTAAAAAAGACTGCTTGTGAGGCAGTCTTTTTTAGTGGGAAGACAGAGAAATCAGAATTTTTTCCAGGTGTCTCTTACAAAAAGAAGGAGCAGAGGGAAAATTTCCAGTCGTCCTGCAAGCATATCAAAGATGAGAATGCTTTTTGAAAAATAGGAAAAAATATTAAAGTTCTGGGTTGGCCCTACAAGCTCAAGACCGGGACCGATGTTGTTGAGTGTTGCAGCCACGGCTGTGAAGTTGGTGGTATAGTCAAAATTATCAAAGGCAATGAGAAATACAGAGCCAAAGAAAATCAGGACATATACAATCAGGAAAATATTGGTGGCGCGCACTACCTCGTGAGGGACTACTTTCTGGTCCATCTTGATTTTTTTTACCGCATTAGGATGAATATAAAGGTGAAGCTCCTTGCGGATGGTCTTACACAGAATAACAAAACGGGAAACCTTTATGCCGCCGCCTGTACTTCCCGCACAGGCTCCCACAAACATCAGAATAATAAGGATTGTTCTGGAAACCTGCGGCCACAGGTTGAAGTCTGTGGTTGCAAAACCTGTAGTTGTAATGATGGAGCCTACCTGGAAAGAGGCATGCTGCAGCGCTTCGCCTACGCTTCCGAACATATGGCGGACATTAAATGTGATAATTATAATGGCAACAGCAATGATTCCCAGATAATAACGAACTTCCTCGCACTTGAAAGCCTGTGCAAATTTCTTTGTCAGAAGAAAGAAATACACATTGAAGTTAATACCGAAAAGAATCATAAAAATGGTGACAACAACCTGTATGTAGGTGCTGTAGCCTGCAATACTGTTGTTTTTTATACCGAAGCCTCCTGTTCCGGCAGTTCCGAATGCGGTACAGAGAGTGTCAAAAAGCGGCATTTTTCCGCACAGCAGGAGAATAATCTGCAGCAGGGTAAGTCCAAGATAGATGGAATAGAGAATCTTGGCTGTGGACTGTACCTTGGGAACAAGCTTGCCTACGGACGGACCGGGGCTTTCTGCTTTCATCAGATTCATATGGTATCCGCCGGTGAGCGGCAGAAGGCTTAAGATGAAGACAAGAACGCCCATACCTCCAATCCAGTGTGTGAAGCTTCGCCAGATCAGCACGCAGTGGGGAAGGCATTCCACATCACTTAAAATACTGGCTCCTGTTGTTGTGAAACCGGAAACTGTTTCAAAAAGCGCGTCAATGGGATGGGGGACTGCGCCGCTCAGCACAAAGGGAACTGCGCCCATAATACTGAGTACAATCCAGCTCAGGGCAACAGTCACGAAGCCCTCTTTTGTGTAAAAGGCTTTTTGTTTCGGCTTTTTCCTGGTAAGAGGAATGCCCGCTGCCAGACAGATTGCCATAGTGATAAGGAAAACAAAGCCGGTTTTTTCTCTGTAAATAATTGCTGTAATGCCCGGAAGAAGCATAAATGCGGCTTCCAGTTTTAAAATCCATCCGATGATATAGATGATAATGGAATAGTTCATGGTTTTTCTCCTTTATTTATCCAGAATATCACTGATATCTCGAAGGCCTTTGTGAGTGGTTACAATGATTACAGTGTCTCCAACCTGCAGGGCGTCACTTCCGCGAGGGATTTTTATTTTACCGCCACGGTTGAGAGAACCTACAAGAAGATTTTTTTTCAGGTTCAGTTCGGACAGAGGTTTACCAAGAACAGGACAGGTATCTTTAATTGCAAACTCCAGTGCCTCGGCGCGGTTGTCCAGAATATGATAAAGAGTTTCAACATTGCTTCCGATACTGTTCTGCATAGCGCGCACATACTGAAGAATACAGTCTGCTGTTATGTACTTTGGATAGATTACACTTCCGATATCCAGATTGTCAATTACATCATCAAAGGCGAGACGGTTTACTTTGGCTACAAGCTTGGCTTTTGACACATTTTTGGCAAAAAGGGAGAGGAAGATGTTTTCTTCATCAAGGTTTGTCAAAGCCACAAAAGCTTCTGTGTTTTCAAGACCTTCTTCAAGAAGAAGAGAGCGGTTGGTGCCGTCTCCGTTTATAATAGTCGTATCAGGAAGAAGTTCGCTTAATTCCTCACAGCGGGATTTTGAGTTCTCGATAATTTTTACATTAATTTTCATATCCTGAAGCAGATAAGTGAGGTAATGGGAAATCGTTCCTCCGCCTACAATAAGGGCATTTTTTACCTGATGGGTTTTCAGTCCGATTTTTTTGAAAAACAAGGCTGCGTTCTGTGGAGAAGCCAAAATAGAAACAAAGTCACCGTCATGGAGTAAATAATCTCCCCCGGGAATGGCAACTCTTCCGTCACTTTCTACGGCGCAGAAAAGGATATCGCACTGAAGCTTCTCTGTAATGCGGGAGACACTCAATCCATCCAGATTAAATTCAGGTCGAACTTTAAACTTTAACAGTTCCACTCTGCCTCTGGCGAAAGTGTCAATCTTTATGGCAGAAGGGAAGCGGAGCAGTCGGGAAATTTCCTGCGCTGCTGCAAACTCAGGATTGATGATCATATTTACTCCGAGACGTTCCTTGATAAAGCCGATTTCATTTCCGTAAATCGGATTTCGCACTCTGGCGATAGTGTGACAGCGGCTGGTTTTCTGTGCAATGAGACAGCACAGAAGGTTCAGTTCATCGGAACCTGTAACTGCAATCATAATGTCTGCATTTTCAATGCCGGCTTCCATCAGGGTATTGATGCTGGCTCCGTTTCCGACGATTCCCATGGCATCGATATTCTCGGAAAGAGTGTTGATTTTTTCTGCTGATACGTCAATAAGGGTTATGTCCGTTTCCTCTTCCTGAAGCTGTTCAGCCAGGGAACTTCCAACTTTACCGCATCCAACAATAATAATCTGCATAATTCCTCCAAAAGTGTAATTTTTTGTCTGATTCAATCTTACATTAAGATTATATAAAAATGGCATTAAGGTTAAATAAAGATTATATAAAGATTGAATAAAGACATTATAGCACTGATGTATGGAATTTGAAACATATATTTTGGGATTTGTGTTTAGAGATGCGCTGCGCACATATTTCTTTTCAGCACATAAAATATAGGGAATTATAAAATTTGGGCAGAAGGGATTTGTTCATGGAAAATTATCAGATGAACTATGCGGGCTGCCGTCCCTATAACCGGACCTGTGGAATGACAAAGTCAATGCAAGGACCGGATTGTGGAATATCCGGTTCCGGATCGGTAAGACAGCCGCACTGCGTTTCAAAAATAGAAGAGTGTAACTGTAAAATGCCGGGAGTAAAGAGTAAAAATGCAGAAATGTATACACATCTTGCACATTTGGAGCCGGCTATGGCATATGTACCCTGCCAGCAGTTTACGACTACCTTTGATCCCGATCATGCGCTTCAGATGGGGACGATTTTTCCGGAACTTTGTAAACCGTTTTGTGGAAAGAGAGGTGGCAGAAGATGATGAACAGAAATCTTTCCAGAGAGCAGCTTTTGTGCAAACTTAACGAAGTCAGCTTTGCAGTAGATGACATTTTACTGTTTCTCGATACACATCCCTGCCATGAAGAGGCGCTTTGCTATTACAGGGATGCAGCGAAGCTGCGCAGAGAGCTGATGGAAGAATACGAGCACTGCTATGGTCCTCTGACAATTGATGATGCGGTATATCACGAGTCGTCTTCTTGGAAATGGATGACACAGCCATTTCCATGGCAGATGGAAGGAGGTCGATGAGAAGCCATGTGGAATTATGAAAAAAGACTTCAGTATCCAATCAAAATTACCCAGCCGAACGCAAAGCTTGCACAATTTATTATGAGTCAGTATGGTGGACCGGATGGAGAGATTGCGGCGTCCATGCGTTATCTGTCCCAGAGATTTTCCATGCCTAATCAGATGACAGTGGCCACACTGACAGATATCGGCACCGAGGAACTGGCTCATATGGAAATGATCGGGACGATTGTTCACCAGCTTACCCGAAATCTTTCGATGGAAGAAATAGAGAAATCCGGTTTCGGACCGTACTATACAGATCATACTGTGGGAATCTGGCCTCAGGCGGCAGGAGGAATTCCTTTCAATGCATGTGAATTTCAGAGCAAAGGAGATCCTATAACAGATTTGTTTGAAGATCTCGCTGCGGAACAGAAAGCACGGTCTACTTATGACAATATTCTCAGAACAGTGAAAGACATTCCGGAAATTGCTGATCCGATCCGTTTCCTGCGCGCCCGTGAGGTCGTGCATTTTCAGAGATTTGGTGAAGCATTGCGCTCTTTGCAGGAAGAGCTTGACGCTAAGAATTTCTATGCCTTTAATCCGAGTTTTGATATGCCTGCAAGCTGTAGTTGTCCTTCAGAATGTGGATGCAGGAGATAGGTTTGTTAAGAGAAGCTAGGAAGTAGCAATGATAAGAAATCAGAGAGGGCTGAAGGGAACAGAAGGTTTTCAAAGCCCTCTTTGATTTCATCGAAAAGAAAGATAAAATATAGGATTTATATTGACATTTTTTCGATAATCTTTTATAATAGTCCAAGCAGTTAGAAGTAACTAACTGCTATTTTTATTGCAAGCGGTTAGCTTTTTCTAACTAATATAAGGAGGAACAAACGGTGATTGATAAAAAGCTTTTGTATCTTTTAGGAGATAATAAAAAATATATACTATATACGGTAGCGTGGATGATAGTAGGATTATTTGCCAATCTTACGATTACTGCCTGTATTTGCTGGATGATTTATCTGGTGTCAGAGTATGGTACATATGGAAGAGATGCTGAATATTTTTTATTTTCCGCAGTATTGGGGATTATGGGAATGGCTGTCCGATATGGGGCTTCTCGCCGGGTGGGGAGACTGAAAGATATTCTTGGACGGAATGCGAAAAAGGAACTTCGTCAGAAAATTTATCATAAAATCGTGAAACTGGGAACCAGTTCCACAGAGGAAATGAGTATG
>Scooby_p1__coassemble_289_pt1 | contig 30720 bp, 25 predicted proteins | sample Scooby_p1__metabat2_low_PE_018 | metagenome-assembled genome bin Scooby_p1 | reverse complement strand
TCTTACATTCGCTATCCGTGAAGGTGGACGTACTGTAGGATCAGGCCGTGTTGCTTCCATTATCGAGTAATCACTGATTAACAGATAAATTATATATAGTGTTATCGTAAGATAACTTTGTGTCCAAGCGTAAGATGCCCCGGAACCGAAAGGTTTCCGGGGTTTTTCTGTTGAGTAAAAAGTTTAAAATAAGGCTGTAAAGAATAGCGAATAAATTAAAAACAGGCAGGTATAGGAAGAAAATGAAAATCTTCGCATATCTGCCTGTGATACTGTTATGATACTATTTCTGTTCGTTATTGGAAAATTTCTGTGTTAAAAGTTCATCTCGTTTAATATTCGTTATACTAGATGGACTGTACGTCCGTATTTAGCATTTGAACAAGGGTTTTCGCATGTACAGGAGATACCGCCACCGGCTAAAGCCAAAGCATCCGAATGAATAAGGCTGTTCGTCCAATTTAAAGTCAGTATTTTCTAAAACAGGAAGAAGATCGGCAACAGTAACTTTTTTCACAGAATCAGCTTTCGTGCCTTTTGTTTTAGGCTTCTTAACCTTGGTTTTAAGAGGATGGCGTAAAGAGGATTCATTTTAAGCTGAGCAGCCCACTCCGTTAATGAAGTAACTTTAAAGTCAATGGAAAGAAGGTAAGAACGTTGCATGCAAGAAGGGGTTCGTGGGGCTGGTCCGAATTTTGAATATTTATCAGTCATAAAAGTATCGGTAAAAGATAAATCGAGATTCCAAAATCGCTCAATGATATCCCAGGTGGAACGGGCAAGAGCATTTGGATTAGGATAATATTTACGAAGATTAGTAACAACAGTAGAAAAGGAAGTGAAAAATATAGGAAGTGAGAAAGGTGTCAAATCAGTGATAGATTCAAGTCGGAACAGTTATAGATTAAAAAAAGAATTATTGGTATGATAATTACATTAAATAAAAGGAGCGAAGTGGCATGGTGAAGAAAAAAATGAAAAAAGTACTGGCTGGGCTTTTGGCAACTTCAGTGGTAATGAGTATGGCAACTGTTGTATATGCAGATGATGAGCCATATACTGTAACTTTGGTGTTGAAGGGTTCTCAGCAGCCAGATGAAGAACGTATTGAAGAAAAGATTAATGAAGTGCTTGAAAAAGAGTTAAATGCACGTCTTGATCTAGTAGTTCTCCCATGGGCAAGTGCAGATCAGCAGATGCAGTTAATGCTGGCTGGTGATGAAAAAATTGACATGTTTTATGATGATGGAACAAATGCAGTCCGTTATATGAACAGTGGTCAGATTATTGACATGACAGACCTTGTAAACACATATGGAAAAAATGTAAAAGAATTATATGGTGATGAAGTCCTGCAGTATAATACGGTGGATGGTTTTATGTACGGTACACCAAACCAAATCGAAAGAGGAAGCATTCCGGCTGTTTATATGCGGAAAGATTTAGTGGAAAAATATAATATAGATACTTCTGCAATTCATGAACCAAAAGATATGGAAAAAGTTTTTGAAACTGTACAGGCTGGGGAGCCGGATATGACCATGTTATATTCTGCAAATGAAGATTCTCCAGTGACCAGATTGTTTGGTGGGGATAATTTATCAGATGGCAATTTCCTTGGTGTTTTAATGGATCAGGAAAATAACACAACAATTGAAAATTTCTATGCAACGGACTGGTATAAAGAGACAACAACGATGCTTCATGATTGGTACAAAAAAGGATATATCAGTAAGGATGCAGGTACAGATACAGAAAATTGGAGATCTGTATTTAAAGCAGGAAATTTGTTTTCAGTTTTCTTTAATTATCATCCTGGAACACCGGTTGAATTTGAAAGTTCTACAGGACATGAATTTGTAATTGTTCCATTTAGAGATTATCCGATTAAGAATTGTCAGACTTACAATAACGTAAACTTCTCAATCGCACAGAATTCAGAGAATCCGGAAAAGACAATGGAAGTTTTGGATTACTTATATGGAAGCCCAGAACTGATGAATTTGTTAAACTGGGGCGAAGAAGGTATTGACTATGTATTTGAAGATGAAGAAAATGGCATTATTACATATCCGGAAGGTGTAACTTCAGATACAGTGGGATATAGCCTGAATCTTGGCTGGGAGCTTCCAAACCAGTTTATTGCATATAAATGGTTGGGTTCTGATCCTCAGTTATGGGATAAGATGGAGAAGTTTAATGATTCTGCAAAAACATCCAAGGCAGTTGGCTTCTTCTTTAACAACTCAGAATATGAGAATGAGATTGCTGCGTTGACAAATGTTGTAAAACAGTATTCTGTTGCATTAAATAGTGGTTCCGCAGATCCGGAAGTTTATATTCCACAGTTCCTTGATGCATTAGAGCAGGCAGGAATTGATGATGTTATAGCTGCAAAACAGGAGCAGTTTGATGCATGGCTCGCAAACAAATAATTTGCTAACGTAATATATAAAAGGGCTCCTCGCTTATTACATGAAAATGAGAGGAGCCTTTTGTAATTTGTAAGAGAAAGGAAGAGGTACTATGAAGAAAAAAGGAAAAGCTAAAATATATAAAGAACATTTAGCTTTATATCTTATGATGCTGCCAGGACTCTTATATTTACTGGTAAACAACTATATTCCTCTTACAGGAATTATTATTGCATTTAAAAAACTGAATTTTGCAAAAGGAATTTTAAAAAGTCCATGGGCTGGTTTGAAAAACTTTCAGTTTTTGTTCAAATCACCAGATGCATGGATTATTACCAGGAATACATTGCTTTATAATGTAGCATTTATTCTGGTTAATATGGTGATAGGAATTGCAATAGCAATTCTTATATGCGAAGTGCGCAGTTCTAAACTGAAAAAATTGTATCAAAGTGCTATTTTATTACCATTTTTAATGTCTATGGTTATCTTAAGTTATATTGTCTATGCGCTTTTAAGTTCGGAAAATGGTTTGGTCAATAATACTATTTTGTCTGCATTGGGAATAGAGGCAATACAGTGGTATCAGGAACCTAAATATTGGCCGTTTATCTTAGTTATTGCAAACTGCTGGAAAGGTGTAGGATATGGCTGCTTAATTTATATTGCATCGCTGATTGGAATTGATCCTTCTTTTTATGAGGCTGCGCGTCTGGATGGTGCTACAAAATGGCAGGAGATTACAAAAATTACATTACCTTGTCTGGTGCCAACCATTATAACATTATTACTTTTGAGTATTGGAAGAATTTTCTATTCTGATTTCGGACTGTTTTATCAGGTTCCGATGAATTCCGGGGTTCTGTTTCCGACAACAAATGTTATTGATACATATGTTTACCGCGCGCTAATCGAACAGGGAAATATCAGTATGTCTTCGGCTGCTGGAGTATATCAGTCACTGGTTGGATTTGTAGTAGTTATGATCAGTAATGGAATTGTGCGGAAAGTTGATAAGGAACAGGCACTGTTTTAAGGGGGATCCGGTATGGAAAATTCAAAGAAAAATAAACACTTTCAGATTGGAATTAATATTATATTGATTCTGGTTACTTTAATGGTTATTTTACCTTTTGTACTAGTCTTTATTTCATCAATTACAGATGAAAACGTATTGATACGAAATGGTTATTCATTTTTCCCAGAGAAGATAAGCTTATATGCATATCAATATATTGTGAGACAGGGAGAAAAAATATTAAGAGCGTACGCAGTAACGATCTTTGTAACATTCGCAGGTACTTTTTTAAACATTAGTATGTCGGCTCTTTTGGCATATCCGTTATCTGTAAAAACGCTTCCGCATCGCAGAGCACTTACATTTTTTGTATTTTTCACAATGCTTTTTAATGGAGGTCTGGTTCCAACTTATTTGATGTATGTAAATTATCTGCACATAAAAAATACAATCTGGGCTTTAATCGTACCAAATCTTCTTTTAAGTGCGAATAATGTGCTGATGATCAGAAGTTATTTTATGACCAGCATTCCGGGGGCACTTTTTGAGGCTGCAAAAATAGATGGAGCAGGTCATATGAAGATTTTTTCAAATCTGGTGATACCGCTGGGAAAACCAATTCTCGTAACAATGGGATTATTTTCTGGATTGGCATATTGGAATGACTGGACAAATGGTTTATATTATTTATCAGGAAATAATGGTCAGAAGCTATACAGTATTCAGAATTTACTGAACCAGATGATAACAGATATTCAATATCTTGCAAGCGGCAAAGTTACAGGAAATATTGGTGCAGAAGTAGCAAAACTCCCAGCGACGTCCATTCGAATGGCGATTGCATTTATTGCCATGCTTCCGCTGTTTATTATCTATCCGTTCTTGCAGAAGTATTTCGCAGAAGGAATTACGCTGGGAGCCGTAAAAGGTTAAGGAGCAAAGTGTATGAGTCGTCCAAAATATAAGAGAAGTTCAATCTCACAGAAAATGAAGCAGCTTTTTGTGGGGATACTGCTGATTTTGATTGTATATATGATCGGAAATATATTTCTCATTGGTAAGATCAGGGAGCAAACGTTGAAAGATATGGATAAGATGTCAACTTTGTATACAAATGAGTTAGACAGCCGGTTTTTAAGAATCAGTCGGAAATTGTTCTCAACGATTATGGAAAAGCACCAGGCTGACTCTGTATTTTGGACGAACGTACGAATGATATTGAAAAGTGACGAAAATATAGGATATCCTGTTGGAAAATTGAGAGATATGTATTTGCCCAATATCTGGGAGTATGGACAGGAGTATCAGATGTTCCTATATTTGGGCAGTAAAGATGAGTACTGGCATTTATCCCTGTCATCACAGGGGGCTTATTCGGCACCACGTGAAGTGGAAATTGCAATGATCAATCAGGCAAAAGAGATTCAAAACAGTTCTTACTCTGTAAAAAAGAAATGGAATATTGTGAATTGCAATGGAGAAAATTATATCTGTAAGATTGCGCAGACAGATGGTGTCAGCTTAGGGTGTTTTGTAAACGTAAAAAGCATCCTGGAGCCATTTTCAGAACTTACAGAAGGTGAAAATGGATATGTAAGGCTTGTGGATGCAAATGATAAAATAGTAGGAATGATAACAAGTGCAGGAATTTCAGAAAGAAGCAGTTCGGAAAATATGGGAGACTATTCTATATGCAAAACGCTTTCACAGGCACCATTTGCAATACAGATGAAGATTTCCACAGAACAGATGATGAAGGTCATGATGGGAAGTGTTACTATTTTGGGGTTGATTGCCTGTATTTCGATTGGAGGAATTGCCCTTATTTTTGTAAAAATGAAAAGAAGTATAATAGCACCGGTGCAGGCATTTACCAGGAAACTGGAAAATTATGGGGAAGAAGATTATACGTTTGCAATCACAGAAAACAATCTTTTAGAATTAGAACAGATTGATGATAAATTTAAACATATGATTCATCAGATCCGAAAGCTAAAAATTACAATATATGAGCAGGAGCTGGAAAAACAGAAAATAGAGATGGAATATCTAAAATTGCAGGTTCGCCCTCATTTTTATTTGAATTGTCTTAATTTCATTTTCAGCATGATTGATTTTAAAAAGTATGATTGTGCGAAACAAATGACTTCTGTTACAGCTGATTATTTAAGCTACATTTTCCGAAATGTACATGATCTGGTGCCGATAACTGCAGAAACCAGCCATTGTGAAGATTACTTAAAGATTTTACTATTGCGCTATCCAGATCAGTTTGAGTACTATATCGAGGTGCAAAAAGAGGTAGAAGATGCAGTCGTTTTACCCTTTTTAATCCAGAATTTTGTAGAAAATGCATCCAAACATGCGTTGACACTGGCAAAGAAAGTTTTGATCTCAATAACTGTATACCCAGAAGAACATAACGGTGAGAAGTATGTGAATATTTATGTTTCGGATACGGGAATGGGATTTCCTGATGATGTTTTGTGCAAATTACAGAATAATGAAAACATTTCAGAAGATGGAAAGCATGTGGGGCTCGATAATTGCAGAAAACGTTTTTATTACTACTATAAAGAAAGTGGAAAAATCAATTTTGAGAACAGTCCCCTGGGTGGAGCGATCGTAGATATTCATATACCATATGAGACGGGTGAGAAATATGAAACTGTTAATCGTAGATGATGAAAAATATGTAATTGATAGTATAAAAATGAATCTGAATCTGGAACTGTGCTCTGTGGAACAGCTATATACGGCTTTTTCGGTAAAACAGGCACAGGCCATTATGGAACTGGTGGATATTGACGTAATTATTACAGATATCGTTATGCCAGAAGAAAATGGATTTGATTTTATTGGCTGGATAAGGGAAAACAAGTATGATGTATCGGTGATTTTCCTGACCAGCTATGCAGAGTTTAATTATGCACAAAGGGCAATCGCACTGGAAAGCGTTGATTATCTGTTAAAGCCTATTGATTATGAAAAACTTACGAAATCACTATGTATTGCCAGGGATAAACAGGAAACGGCACGTGAATTAGAATTATATAAAAAAGAAAAGAAATATTGGGAAAGAAACAAAGCGGTGTTTCGGAGGGAATTCTGGAGATCTGCTTTATCTGAAGGTGCAACCTGGGAAAATTTAACAACGCAAATAGAAGAATATCATTTAGGATATGAAAAAAAGAAGTTTTACCTACTTTATATAAGCTTTTTTGAAACTGTGAATGGAAAAATAGACAAGTGGATTTTGTATTATGAGTTGGAGCAGGAATTGCAGAAGTTGCTTGCGGGAAGTGGAATCTGTATGGAAGCTGTTCTTCCTGTGGAAAAAAGAAGCTGTCTTTTTATTTGTGGACAAAAAGAACTGGACGATTCCTTAAAATGGTGCAGTATTTTTGACATATTGATACAAAAAATTTTACAGAAATATAAGATTGATATATGGTGTGGTGCAACTGAAATGAAGCAGATAATAGAATTTTCAGATTGTATCTCCCGACTTATTGCGATGAGAGATAACAGTCTTTCTGTAAAAAATAAAGTGCTATATCTTCAGAGTTTTATTCGTCCGGAATTTAGTTATGAAAATCCTAATATTGAATTATGGAAAACCCTGCTGGAAGAACAAAAAGAGGAAGAGCTGCTGACTGATATGCAAATGTATCTTGAAAATGTGGAAAGGACAGAAATGCTGACTCGACAAATTCTTGAGTCATTTCGCATAGATGTGACTCAAATGGTGTATGCATGGCTGACCAGGAAGGAGATTAAAGCACATCTTTTGTTTTCAAAACTTAATACAGAGAAATTTGATAGTATTATTCCAAATATTTCTGGAATCATGGAATACGTTTCAGTACTGATTCATGAGGCAATCAGCTATGAAAGATATGTGCATAGATCTGCGTCTGTTACGGAGAAAATAAAAAATTATATTGATGCACATTACAGGGAAGAGATTCGCCGTGATGTGTTGGCTGAAATGGTTTTTTTGAATACAGATTATATGTCACGGATATTTAAAAAGGAATTTGGCGTGTCTATAAGTACATATTTATTACAAAAGAGAGTAGAAGAGGCGAAAAAATTACTAAGCCAGAGCACACTGCCGATTAATACAGTGTCAATTTATGTGGGGTATAGTAATTTTTCCTATTTTACAAAAATGTTTAAGGAGAATACTGGATATTCACCACTAGAATATAGAAGAAAATTTACGAAAGGTTAGAGCTTTTTTGCGCGCTCTGATACAGGTGAAGTTTATGACACAAGGTGAATTAGCTGCATTATTGAATGATATGTCTCTGGAGGAAAAAATAAATCAGCTGAATCAATTATCCGGGGACTTTTTTACGGAGGACTCTATTGCGACCGGTCCTATGGCGCAAATGGGAATGACCTCTGAAAATATAGATTTTGCAGGTTCTGCACTTGGAATAATTGGAGCAGAGAAAACCAGGGAAATACAGAAAAAACAAATAGAGAAGCAGCCGCATAAAATTCCTATGCTTTTTATGCTGGACGTTATTAACGGTTTTCGGACAATTTATCCAATCCCATTAGCACAGGGAGCAAGCTTTGATCCGGAATTGTCAGAAAAATGTGCCCATATGGCAGCGAAGGAGGCTTCCGCCAGCGGAATTCATGTAACCTTTTCTCCAATGTGTGATCTGGTAAGGGATGCGAGATGGGGAAGAGTTATGGAATCTACAGGAGAAGACCCTTATCTTAATGGTCTTTTTGCGGAAGCAATGGTAAAGGGATATCAGGGAGACTGCTTAAGTGATAGTGGAAATATTGCTGCATGTGTAAAACATTTTGCAGGATATGGAGCTCCTGATGCCGGAAGAGATTACAATACTGTTGAACTGTCGCAACATACATTAAGGGAATTTTATCTGCCTGCATATGAAAAGGGAGTTGAGGCAGGGGCAGAACTTGTAATGGCTTCTTTTAATACAATAGAAGGAATTCCAGCAAGTGGTAATAAATGGTTGTTGAAGAAAGTTTTGCGGGAAGAAATGAAGTTTCAGGGAGTTGTTATTTCAGACTGGTCTGCAATTGAAGAGATGATATGCCATGGCTATTGCGCAGACCGGCGCGAGGCTGCAATACGTTCTTTAAACGCCGGAATAGACATTGATATGATGTCCGGAATATATGCTGAAAAACTAAAAGAGTTAGTTAGGAATGGCAAGGTAGACGAAAAGCATATAGATGACGCAGTAATGCGAATCCTTAAGTTGAAGAATAAACTGGGCTTATTCGAGAATCCGTATAAGGATGCAGATAAAGAGGCAGAAAAGAAATGGATTCTCTGTAAAGAACATCGTAAGCTTGCACGTGAGGCGGCAAGAAAGTCATTTGTTCTGTTAAAAAATGAGGGAATATTGCCTGTTGATCAGAAAAAAAAGACAGCATATATTGGTCCATATGTGAACAGAAGAAATATGATGGGTTCTTGGTCTTTATTTGGAAACGAAAATGATAGTATGACTTTAAAAGAAGCGTTGCTAGAAAGCAGTTTAGGAAAAAATGCGGTCTTTTGTGATGGCAGTCCAATGCTGGATCCGGATATGGAGCTTGAAGGCTTTGATGAGTCTGTCAAGGAAATATGCTCAGAAGAAATGATAAGAAGTAAATTTGCGGAAGCAATTGAAATTGCACGAGATGTGGAAACAGTTGTGCTGGCATTAGGCGAGGACCGGCTTCAGTCAGGAGAGGCAACCAGCAATGGGACAATTCAAATTCCAAAAATTCAGATGGAATTATTAGAAGAAGTTTCCAGAGTAAATGAAAATATTGCAGTTATATTATTTTGCGGCCGTCCGTTAGACATTAGAGAAATCACAAAGAAAGCAAAGAGCGTGTTGGTAGTATGGATGCCTGGAACAGAAGGCGCACATGCGATTGCAGATGTGCTGGAAGGAAGCTATAATCCAAGCGGAAAACTTCCGATGAGTTTTCCTTATAGTGTTGGACAGGTTCCGGTACATTACAATGAATATTCTACTGGAAGACCTCATGTGAAGGGAAAAGATAAAGACAGATTCCGCTCCAAATATATGGATATTCCGAATCAGCCATTATATCCTTTTGGCTACGGCTTGAGTTATACGGAATTTGAAATTGGAAAGGTTTGTCTGGATAAAACATCAATGACGCCAGAAGATGCAATAACGGCTTCTGTAATAATCAGAAATATTGGAAAAAGGATCGGAGAAGAAACTTTACAGCTGTATATTCATGATGTTTCTGCAAGTGTTGTACGTCCAGTGAAAGAATTAAAGGCGTTTAAAAAGATAGCGCTGAAACCGGGCGAAAGCCGTAAGATTGATTTTCAGGTGACAAATAATATGTTATGTTTTATTTCAGAGAATGCATGCTACGAAAGCGAAAAAGGAAAATTTGAGGTATTCATTGGGAATAGCAGTGAAACTGTAAATAAAGCAGAATTTGAATTGATCTAAACCATAAAAAGAGCCCTGTCGGGCAGAATTGCACTGCGGCGGAGAGGTAGATGGCGCATGAAGAGACCCGCCGCAGGCGGAGGGGCTGTGAAATAAGTCCCTAAAAGAAATAGGACCATTCGTTCATGCGAAAGGTCCTATTTTTGTGGTAAAATTAACTTGCGATGAAAACTTTACACAATAATTATTGTAATTCAAAACAAGGATATTTACCACTGTTTCTTTCAGATTGTTTGGATCTGCTGGATCCTGTTTTAACATTTGACAGATTGATGGGAGGAATCGATTTAAACAAGTATCTGACGGATATTCCGGAGTACACAACCGGACGACTCAGATATAATCCAGTCAACATGTTAAAAACAGTACTTTTCGGATTTATGACTAGCGGCTACTGCTCTCTGAGAGAACTGGAAGACAACTGCAAAGTTAATATCAGGTTCATGTATCTCATGGATCACCAGACTCCGTCATACAGAACCTTTGGATATTTCATCAATGAAATACTTCAAGATAAGATTGAAAACATTTTTAACGACATCAATCATGCTATCTTTAACGATGAGCATGTAGATCTGCAACATCTCTACATCGACGGCTCCAAGTTTGAAGCAAACGCAAACAAGTATACCTGGGTATGGAAGAAGGCTACCGAAAAGTTCCGTTACAAGCTTTACGAAAAAATCACTGCGGAGATTGAGGAGATTAATGCAGAAATCGCATGGAGCGGGGTGCAGATCACAACAAATCCGGAGTATGTACCGGATTATCTGAATGAAATCGTTGAGCAGCTAGTACTTTTATGGGAACTGGATACAAGTACATTTGTTTACGGAAGTGGAAAGCGAAAATCCAAAGAACAGCGTCATTATGAACACTTGACCACTTTCTGTCAGAAACTTCAAGAATACATACAAAAAATTGAAATCTGTGGTCCTAATCGAAACAGTTACTCTAAAACAGATAACTCAGCTACCTTTATGCGTACCAAAACGGATTACATGGGCAATGATCAGCTTCTGCCAGCATATAATGTACAGATTGGTGTAGCAGATGAATATATTGCAGTTGTTGACGTGAACCATTATCGTTCGGATATGGATTGTTTCGTTCCTTTGATGGAGCACTTCAAACAAACTTATGGATTCTATCCCAAATATCCTGTGGCAGATGCTGGATATGGCTCATACAACAATTATATTTTCTGTGAACAGAACGGAATTGAAAAGTATATGAAATTTCCAATGTTTAAAAAGGAAACTAAGGATGAGAAATATCATGAAGATCCATTTCGTGCAGTTAACTTCAGAATTGATGAGCAAGGTGTCATGAGATGTCCTAACGATAAAGCATTCCATTTTTTATACAGAAAAAATGTGAGGGGAAATCAATACGGACGTAAGGAAGAATTGTATGAATGCGAAGACTGTAGTGGATGTCCATATGCAGAGAAATGTAAGAAGACAGATAAGAATCGAACCGTTCGGATCAATCAGGAATTAACTTCCATGCATCAGGAAGTAATCGAAAACCTAGAAAGTATCCACGGTGCGTTATTACGAATGAACCGTTCGATACAAGCAGAAGGCACTTTCGGAATTATGAAAAACGACCGTTGGTACAAGAGAATTGTCCGAAGAGGTATTCATTCAGTCAAACTGGAAGTTTTACTCGTGGCGATAGGCCACAATCTATATAAATATCAGAAAAAAAGATGAGAAACAGAACTGCCGCATAGATTCAAAAAAGAATTTCTATGGGGTAGGGGAAGTGCGCTTTCTTTGCGCATGATTTCAGTCATTTATACACAACAGGTACAAAAAGGGATATTTTCCCATCCGCAGCGTCTAATCTATGTAAATAAACTTGCTGGCCAGCAAAGAAAGGCGGAACATTATGACAAAAGATCAACTGGGCGTACTGATTCTGGAAGCGGAACGCCAGATGTACTGCACAGCAAAAACCATTCTGGGCAATGATGAAGATTGTGCAGACGCAATTCAGGAGACGATTGTGAAAGCGTTTCAAAAAATAGACACATTGAAAAAAGATAAGTATGCAAAAACATGGCTGATGCGAATTTTGATTAATGAATGCTATAACTTGATTCGTCGCGAAAGCAGGCTTGTATCTCTGGAAAATCTCTCAGAATTACCGGAGAGGCAGCAAAAAGAAGAGACAGATTACAGCGATTTGTATCAGGCTGTGAACGCATTAAAAGACGAGCTGAAGCTTCCGGTAGTTTTGTATTATGCAGAGGATTTCAGTATAAGAGAAATAGCAGAAATTCTGGGGGTATCGGAAGGAGCAGTACAGAAAAGACTGGCGAGAGCCAGAGGGAAACTAAAAGCGGAGCTGGAGCAAATGGAGGTTATCATATGAGATTAGATGATTTAAAAAAGGATTTCCCTGAAACACCGGAATTTATTCATAAAATGGTTATTGAGACAGTTGAGTCACAGTTGGAGGAGAAAAAGAAAATTGTGAGTATTTCAGGAGAGAAAAAACGGAAAAAGAGAGTGCTTCGTACAGCATTTATTGCGGCTGCATGTGTTTTGACGGCAACCATAACCTATGCAGCGGGTTCCAGAATTTATCAGATATATTTGGAAAAGCAAGGAAGCTACGGGATAGAAGCCAAGATAGAAAGCGAAGAGAGTGGGAAAAAGCTGACAATACCTGAAAAAATTGATAAGGTCAAAATTGAGTGCGGTTACATTCCGGAAGGCATGGAATGGAACGATGAGTATCATATACAATATCCGGAGACACCGTATCTTGGAGGATTTTCTTTGTCGTCTGTTCTTTTGGACAGCCGCAGCTTTGATGCGGTTTTGCAGGAAACGGGTGTTGTAGAAAGTGAACAGAGAACCTTTGGTACCAGAGAGGGAATTTACCTGCAATATCAGGATATGAAGCAGGATGGCAGCCTTGACAAATGCATTTATCTGCTTTGTCCTGAGGAATATCAAATGCTTATTATCCATATTGGCGATGATATTTCCAAAGAAGATGCAGTCAAATTTGCAGAAAATATTTCTCTTGTAAAAACAGGGGAGCAGGAGGAAACCAGCGGGCTTTATACATGGAGTGATTATCTGAATCCGGAAACCGTATATGACAGCGATATAGGTGAAACCATTACCTGCGTGTCTGAGAATGAACTGAAAATTTTGAAGGTTGGAGATACCATAGAAATTGCAGGCAGCGGTGAAGACGCATCCGGTGAACAATTGGAGCTTCCGGGAATTTTGATAAGGCTCGATGAGGTTCAGATTGTCGATGACCTCAGCCTGCTGGAGGGTAAAAATATTCCCCAAGAGTGGAAGAACGCAACAGGAAGTGACGGAAAGTTACTGGACAGTACCCTTTCTTACATTAAGTCCGGAGATGGAATTGAGACACTGGATACAGTTGTAAGAACAGAGACGGTGAAACAGAAACTGGTATATGCGGTGGTGACTTATGAGAATCCTACAGAAACGGAAATAAATCATATGCTGTATTTGGGGGCGCTGGCAACGATAAAGCACAAAGACGGAAAATATGAGATGTACTGGGAGTCTTCAGGAGCAGATTATGACCGGATTAGTGAGGACGGCGTCTCCCATACGGCAGAGATGACATATTCCAGCGTAAAGGAGAACTACGGAAATGGAGGAAATTATATTCCGACGCTGAAACCGGGCGAGAGTGTACAGGTGGAAATGGCATGGATCGTAAATGAAAAAGAGCTGGAAGATGTGTACCTGGATTTGACAGGTGATGCAGGGTACCTGCAGTTCACAGAAAAGGAATTGAAATATGGACTGTTTGATATCCGGCAGGGAGAGTGAGAGTGTCCGAAGTGGATGTCCTTTTCCATAAATAAACCGCGATTCATCAAGCGGCCACAGTTCCGTATACTTTTATGCAGCTTTTTGAGCCTTTTTTCGTGAAAATACTTGACCTTATACTTACTCCAACCCTTATAATGTAGCCATAAACACAGGAATGCAGGAGCGTTCTTGAAAAAAGAGAGGAGCAAAGGCTATGAACGTAAAGGAAGCGGAAAAGGTCAGCGGCATTTCCGGGCAGAATATCCGTTATTATGAAAAAGAGGGATTAATAACACCAAAGAGAAATCCGGTGAATTCTTATAGAGATTACGATGAGGAAAACATCAGAACATTGAAAATTATCCGTATGCTGCGTATGCTTGGTATGCCCATTGAACAGATTCGTCTGATTCTGGAAGGAAATCTTTCTATGGAAGACGCACTGGGAATGCAGAAAGCGGAACTGGAGCAGCAGACACAGAAGCTGCAGGCGGCAATTCTGTTTTGTGAAAATCTGGAGAGGCAGAAAATTTCTCTGGAGGAATTGAATGTGGATGAATGTCTGGAAAGAATGGAAAGAGAACCTTCGAAGAGCGGGTATTTTACAAGCTGGATGGAAGATTACAAAACAGTGGCGAAAGAGGAACACGAACGTGTCTTTACCTTTATCCCGGATGGGGCAGTTACCAATCCCAGAGAATTTACAGACGCTCTGTTGGCATATGCCGAAGAAAACAATCTGGATATGATAATCACGAAAGAAGGGATGTATCCGGAATTTACTATTGACGGTGTAGAATATCGGGCGGAACGTAATTATGGACGATCATATCGGGTACCGGTAGCAGTTATCCGTTGCGAGATGATACATCCTGAACTCTACGAATCAGAAATGCCTGCCAAACGACGCAGGATTATGAAAATACTTCATCACAGTCTGCCGGCAGCTGCCTTCATATTTATCATGTTCCTTATGATGGGAGGAGCAGGAGGACTGTCCTTCATGGAATACTTTACAACGAAGGAAGGGATGATACTGCTAGCGCTGATGGTGCTTCTGGGAATAGCGGAATTTATTCACTGGTATCTTTTATACCGTAATCTGGACGGAAAAACAGGGAAAAAATAAATTGCTTGGAATTATTTACAAGGAGGGCATTTATATGTTTAAAAAAGCATTTTGGGTTCCTTATGAGGACAGTTCAAAGTATCCTACTCTTGCCAAAACTATGGAGGCGATTTCAAAATACTGTGAAGAAACAGGAGAATCCTGTACGTTTGTCAGCGACGATGAAGTTGAGATAAATGGGAAAAGATATGAAATTTACAGGGGATATGAAAATGGAAGCAGAGGAAATTACGGAATAAAATGTAAAGAAAAATAAAACTGGATTTCTATAAATCGTATTGAAATAAAACATCCATCTTACGCGTCTAATTAGTGTATACAAAAAAATGAACAGTTCGCGGGAGGAGATTTCATGGAAATACTTGTGAAGAAGGCAAAGAAAGGCGATACAGACGCCTTCGCCCAACTGATTCGGATGAATGCCCAAAGTATGTATAAAGTAGCCTGGGCGTATCTGAAGAATGAGGAAGATGCGGCGGATGCCATACAGGAAACAATCCTGATCTGTTATGAAAAGCTTGGTACACTAAAGAAAAGCAAATACTTTAAAACGTGGCTCATACGAATACTGATGAATCAGTGCAATGATTTGCTGAAAACACGCAGAAGGGAAACGGGAGAGTTTGAACAGGCGGAGACTGCCTATGAAGAATCCGGATACCATGAGTGCGAGTGGAAAGAAATTCTTTTAAAACTTGATGAAAAATACAGGGTAATCGTAACCCTTTATTATGGTCAGGGACTTAGCGTAAAAGAAATCAGCAAACTGCTTGAACTGAATCAGAATACAGTTCTCACCCGCCTTTCCAGAGCGAGAGAAAAGCTGCGCAAAGAGTATGAGATGTGAACGGAGGCTTCTTATGAGTAAGATGGAAAATAAATTATTTCAGAGTTTTACAGAGGAAACAGAAATACCGGAAACAGTAAATGCACGGATAGAGAACACTTTAACATATCTGAAAAACGAGAAACAGGAAAAAACAGGAAGAAGAATACATTCATGGAAAAAAGTCCGAAAAACAGCGATTGTTGCTGTTGCCTGTATTGCCCTGACCGGAACCGGCGTATATGCAGTGGGCAGCCATTTCGGTTTGTTTGATTTCATGGAAAGAAGCGGATTGGCAGTATCAGAAGACACGGTGAAAAAGACACAGACAGATGTAGGGAAAAAAGCAGAAAATGCTCTTGCTTCCTTTGAGGTGAAAGAGGCGTTATATGACAACAATTCTGTTTATATCACAATAGAAGTGCAGGCGGCAAAACCGGAGAAATATCTTCTGGTTCCTGAGGATGTTATGGAAACAGATACCCTGTATTATCTGGGAATTGAATCAGAGCAGACAGTAGGGGAATATGCAGCAGAAAAGGGGAGAGAGCTTCTGTTTATAGGAGCAGGATTCCAGTTTACAGAGGAGCTTGCTATGGATACATATGCCTGTGATTTTAAAAGTATCAGCGACGACAAAGCCATCCTGTTTCTGTATGGAAACAGAAGAAACGGAACTTCGGAACCTGAAAAACTGGATTTGTTTTGCACAGGAAGCGCAAGGGAAAAAGATGCAAAAAGTGTAGATGATGTATATCGCTGCAAGATACCTTTTACCCTACAGAAAAGTGAAGAATAAACAGAAATTTCTCTGCCTGAGGAGAAAACCTAAGCGCTCTTACAGGTATACAAAAACAAATAGTTTCACAAACAAACTTTTTGCTTGTAATCCCTTGTCATTTGCCTATGTTATGAGGTATTCTATAGGTTGAACTACTTATGTAACACAAGAAAAATATAAAATGTTGAGGTGCGAAAAAATGCAGGAAATGAAACCTATTAAAGAGGGTAAAGTACGTGAAATCTATGATAACGGCGACAGCCTGATTATGGTTGCGACAGACCGCATCAGTTGCTTCGATGTTATTCTTAAAAATGAAGTAACAAAGAAAGGTACCGTTCTTACACAGATGTCTAAATTCTGGTTTGATATGACAGAGGACATCCTTCCGAATCATATGATTTCTGTAGATGTGAAAGATATGCCAGAGTTTTTCCAGCAGGATAAATTCAACGGAAACAGCATGATGTGCCGTAAACTGAATATGCTTCCAATCGAGTGTATCGTTCGTGGCTATATCACAGGAAGCGGCTGGGAAAGCTATAAGGAAACAGGTAAGGTTTGCGGAATTGAACTTCCTGAAGGATTAAAAGAATCTGATAAACTGCCTGAGCCAATCTACACTCCATCTACAAAGGCTGAAATCGGCGATCACGACGAGAATATTTCCTTTGAGCAGAGTATCGCTCACCTTGAGAAATACTTCCCGGGCAAAGGTCAGGAATACGCTGAGAAACTTCGTGACTGCACAATCGCTCTTTACAAAAAATGTGCGGAATACGCTCTGAGCAAAGGTATCATTATCGCAGATACGAAATTCGAGTTTGGTCTGGACGAAGAAGGCAATATTGTAATCGGTGATGAAATGCTCACACCGGACAGCTCCAGATTCTGGCCTGCAGAAGGCTATGAACCGGGACACGGACAGCCGTCCTTTGACAAACAGTTTGCCCGCGACTGGCTGAAAGCAAATCCGGACAATGACTGGACTTTACCGGAAGAAATCGTAGACAAAACAATCGAGAAATATCTTCAGGGATATGAAATGCTTACAGGTAAAAAATTAGGCTGATTGAGGTAAAACATGATTTCAAAGACAGTACGCAGGATTCTGCAGGCGCTGTCCTATGACAGTAAGGATGTGGAATCTGCCAGACGTATAGCGGATTTGAGGAAACTGGACACTATACGGATTTTTTTAAAGAAACTGGATGTGCGGATCTGTAACGGAGAACATGAAATTCCTGTGAGACTGTATTTTCCTACAGAACAGGCTATGAGGGCAGTGGTGGAGGAAGGTTATACCTTCCCCATTCTGCTCTTTTTTCATGGTGGAGGCTGGATTAAAGAAAGCGTGGAAAATTACGACCGCGTCTGTGCCCGCATGGCACAGTCCACCTCTCACATTGTAGCGTCTGTAGAGTACAGACTGGCTCCGGAACATCCGTTTCCAACAGGCTTGGAGGACTGCTATGCAGCTGCGAAAGCCCTTTATGAAGACCCGAAGATTCCTTCGGATAAAATTACAATTATGGGAGACAGCGCAGGAGGAAATCTGGCAGCAGCGGTAACGCTTCTTGCGAAAGAGAGAGGTGACTTCATGCCCAAAAGGCAGATTCTCATTTATCCGGCTCTGAACAATTGCTATACAGAAGAATCCCCCTATCCTTCTGTGAAAGAAAACGGACAGGGCTATCTTCTGACAGCATCAAAAATGGAGAATTTCCTGAACCTGTACCAGAGCAGCCCGCAGGACAGAAATAATCCTCTGTTTGCACCGATACTGGCGAAGGATTTGCGCCATATGCCGGAAACTTTGATTTTGACAGCAGAATTTGACCCTCTTCGCGATGAAGGAGAGGCTTACGGAGAAAGACTTCGGGAAGCCGGAAATTATGTGGAGGTTCACAGAATCAAGGATGCGCTTCACGGCTTTTTTGCCCTTGGAATCCGGTTTCTTCATGTGCAGGAAAGCTTTGAATATATGAACGAATTTTTGAAAAGGGAAGCGGTAGAACAGTGGAATTCAAATATTCAAAATGGAGAAAATTAGACAATGCAGCTCTGGCATATCCGGCTCTGACCGGAAAGAATCATACCAGAGTGTTTCGGTTTTACTGTCAGTTAAAAGAGTCTGTGAATGAGGAAATTCTTCAGAAGGCTCTTGACATTACAATGGATAAATACCCTCTGTTTCAGGCAGTGCTTCGGAAAGGACTTTTCTGGTTTTATCTGGAGCACAGGGAACTGCGCGCTATGGCGCAAAAAGAAAATAAACCTCCCTGCAGCAGACTTTATATTCCGGATAAAAAGGCGCTTCTGCTGGAAGTGAGCTATTATAAGAACCGCATTAATTTTGAAGTTTTTCATGCTCTGACCGACGGGACGGGAGCCATGCATTTTCTGCAGGAGCTGGTGCAGAATTATCTGATTCTGGCTTATCCGGACAGGAAGCTGGGACGTATTCCGGTGGATGAGACAATTACGGCAAAAGACAGGGAGGAAGACAGTTTTTCCCAGTATTATTCCTCGGAATTGCCTAAGGGAAAGAAGAAGAGGATTCGGGCAGCCCGTATACGGGGAGAAAAGCTCACCCACGATGAAATGAATGTGACAGAGGTTGTCATTCCGGTGAAAGAAACGCTTGCAAAAGCCAGGTCTATGGGTGTTTCCATAACTGTACTTCTGACGGCAATGTTTCTGTGTGCAATCCATGAGGAATTGTCGGGAAACAGCAGGAAACAGCCTGTAAGACTTCTTGTGCCTGTCAATCTCAGGAATTATTTTCCTTCACAGTCTATGGCAAATTTTTTCGGGTGTATTGAAGTGGGATACCGGTTTACCGAAGAAACAAAATTTGAAGATGTGCTTCAGGGCGTAAAAGAGCAGTTTGAGACAGAGCTTGTGAAAGAAAAGATAGCCATGCGCATGAACGATTATGTACGTTTGGAAAAGAATCCGTTTCTCAGGGCAGTTCCTCTGGAAATTAAGAAGCAGGCGCTGATGGTAGGCGGAAATCTGGACAGACGGAGTATCACAGCCGTGTATTCCAATGTGGGAATAATCCGGTTTCCGGAGGAATACAGAGAATATATAGACCGTTTCGGACTTCTGGCAAGTACAAATACCATGCAGCTTTGTTCCTGTTCCTATGAAAATGAGATGGTGCTGGGATTTACTTCCAAGATTGCAGGGCGGAGCATAGAGAGAAATATGCAGCGAATGCTGAAAGAGGCTGATATTCCCGTAAGGGCAGAAAAGAACGATTTTCCGGGAATGGAACAGGAGAGCAGCAGAGGCAGAAAAATTTTTCAGACCTTTACCTTTCTGTGTATTGCAGCAGCGGTTCTATGTGTAATGATGGATTTTATGATGAATAAGGAAACGACATGGAGTCTGTTTTCGGCAGCAGGATGCCTTTGCACCTGGCTGATTGTTGCGGTTGCCTACAGGAAGCGGAGAAATATTCTCAAAAATGAGATGTGGCAGCTTCTCATCGGCACGGTGATTTGTATTTTGTGGGATTTTTTCACAGGCTGGCGCCGCTGGTCTGTGGAGGTGGTCGTGCCGCTGGCATCTTTGTGCGTGAGTGTTTCTATTCCGGTGATTGCCCGTGTGAGCTCCCTGGCAGTAGAGGAATACCTCTTTTATCTGGTGCAGGCAGGGATGTTGGGATGTATTCCCCTTTTGTTTATCTGGACGGGGATCTCGAAGTTTATTTACCTTGACGTAGTGTGCGGAGGCTGCAGCTTCCTTCTCCTTGTGTGGCTGTTTATCTTTCGGAGGAAAGATACTCTGCGGGAATTTAAGAAAAAACTGCGGGTATAAATAAGAAAAAATATTAAAAAACCCCTGTTACGGAGGAAGAAAGAATGTGTCAAAACACAAAAAAAGCAATTTTGGCTGTAAGTTTCGGAACCAGCCACAATGATACAAGAAAAGCCACGATAGATGAGATTGAAAAAGCCCTACAGGAATCGTTTCCTGAGTATCCGCTTTATCGTGCCTGGACAAGCAAAATGATTATCAGGAAACTGAAGAGCAGAGATAATATTCATATAAATACGATTAAAGAAGCGTTGGAACAGATGCGTCAGGACGGGATTACAGATATCTTTGTGCAGACAACTCATGTGATAAACGGTATAGAGAGCGAAGTGATGAAGGAAGAGGTTCTTTCTTATAAAGAATATTTTCAGTCGATTTCTTTTGGAAATCCTCTTCTTACAGAGGAACAGGACAGTCTGGATGTAATAGACGCCGTTGTACAGGAATTTTCTTTTCTAAAAGAGGATGAAGTTCTTGTTCTGATGGGACATGGAACGACCCACTATGCGAATTCTGTGTATACAGCAATTGATCATACATTTAAAGACAGAGGGCACAGGAATATTTTCCTTGGCACAGTGGAAGCTTATCCGTCTATGGAGACGCTTCTGGAAAGGGTCGGGGAGTTTCATCCATCCAGAGTTTATCTTGCGCCGTTTATGATCGTGGCAGGCGACCACGCCAAAAACGACATGGCGGGAGATGATAAGGATTCCTGGTACAGCAGATTTAAGGCAGAAGGATATGAAGTAGAACCTATATTGAAAGGACTTGGCGAATACCCCGAAATCCGCAGGATTTTTGTAGAACATCTGCGTAGTGTGATAAGGTCTTGAGAAGGGTATATACAAATTTGAGCTGCCCCAAAGAAACAGTAACACCTATATATTATAATATGATTTGGAAAATATATTGCATTTTATGAATGAATATGTTATATAATACTTAAGAGACATATATCTCACTTCGCAGATGAGACGAGTGACGGTTCTGACTCGTCGGTAAAATAAAATGTGACCGAGCGATGAGATGAGTGACGGTTCTGACTCATCGGTAAAATAAAATGTGACCGGTGCGAAGAAATATAGCGAGAGGAGAAACCTCTCGCTAATTTTATATCAGATGCGCAGGGATTCGAATGAGAGGAGGCATAAACTGGAATTTGATTATGCGATCTATCGTTTGTCTGATGAATTCTATCGAATGTACCCAGATCCGCCTTACAAAGAAATATTAAAAAAGCAATCCAGAGGATATGCATGTCTGTTATTTCAAAGTCATTATGGATATTTTATTTGTGTTCCATATCGCTCAGAAATATCACATAAGTATGCGTATCATTTTAGAAGTTCAAAACGGTCTCAAAAGCATAAATCAGGGATTGATTATACTAAGGCAGTGATTATAAAAGAATTAAAATATTTGGACAAACCTATATTAATTGATCAGGATGAATATGCAGAAACAAGAAAAAATATTTTGTACATAGCTAAAAAAGCAGAAGACTATGTTGAAACTTACAGGAAGTATTTGAAGGGAGAGAAAAAAATAAGTAACGAGGAATTTTCCAGAAGATACAGATGTACGTCATTAAGATATTTTCATAGAGAACTTGATATATGATTATTTTTTTAAATAATATTATCGCAATCGCTACACTTGCGAATGCGTTTTGCTGCACACATGCGAATGCATTTTGCTGCACACATGCAAATAAAACATAATAGAAGGAGAAAATATGAGGAAAGACGGAATAGGCTATTTGCCTGATTTTAAAAATACAGTAGAAACGGTGAAGGTTCTGCTGAACTTCTTTAAAGAAGAAAAGGGAACTATTGAATTGAAATATTTGTTGGAATCTTATTTTGGCAAAAAAGATATAAGCAACAATAGTGTAAGATTGGTGCAAAATACATTATCCAACTATGGACTGATATATGAAACTTGGGATTATATTTACACTGTAACTGACAGAGGTAGGGAATGGATAAAGAAAGGAGGGGAAGAAGAATTACTGATGATTATTCATGAGCATGTTACATATATGGGAGAGCTGCTTCTGGAGCTGGAAGGTAACAGAATGTCGCGTGAGGAGATACAGGAGCGAGCCATCTCTTTTTGTGGAGTGAAGTTTAATAATACAGATATTACCAGAAGACTTCAGATTTTTAAGAGTACAGGAATGGTTAATATGAATCGCCAGAAAAAATACAGTCTTACACAAAAAGGGAGAGTGTTTTTGAGCAGACTGGAATTAGATGTTGAAAGTCAGACTGTTTCTGAAAAACAAAATAAAGCAGATCAGAATGCAATAGAAAAAGAAAAACTATTTATTATAGAGAAACAGAATGAATATAACATTATAAAAAATCTGTACAAGACCGTGGTTTATTATTTTGCTAATAGAAAAAGTAATAGAAGTGTGGACTTTTATGCAGAAATCAAATCAAATATACCGGAAATTCAAAGTGTAAAAGCCGATGTATTGATATATTCTGTCAGGGAAAATAAAAAAATTCCGGAATTTATAATAGAAGTTGTTACGAAAGAAACAAGAAATAAAGACTTTTTAGAGAAACTGTTTGCTTATCAGAGAATGGGGGTTAAAGAATGTTGGATGGTAGATTACGTGTCTGAAAACGTAGTAATTTATGATTGGAAAAACGGGATTTTTAATATAGAAAATATAAATCAGAAAATCAGAAGTAAAAACTTCCCAGATCTGAATATTAATTTTACATCTTTACAGGAAAAATAATCAGACACCATTAAAAATTTTTAAGTGATTTATTACAACCGCAATTTACGAAGATTTTACAAAGCCGCGATTTTACATTTAACTTTCTTTTTTTATACTAAGTCCTGTCAGTAAGGCAAACGAAAACAGGAAAACAAAATAATAAAGTATAATAAAAGAGGAGAAAAAATCATGAAAAAAAGAATCGCATCTATTTTAACAGCAGCAGTAATCGGAGCAACAGCAATCACAACAGTCGTAAGCGCAGCAAGCGGAGAAATCTCCGTTGTTTCCCGTGAAGATGGATCCGGAACAAGAGGTGCATTTGTAGAGCTTTTCGGAATTGAAGAAAAAATCGACGGTGAAAAAGTAGATATGACAACAGAGGAAGCAAGCGTAACAAACAGCACATCTGTTATGATGACAACTGTTGCAGGAGATGAAAATGCAATTGGATATATTTCTCTTGGTTCTTTAAATGATACAGTAAAGGCTCTGAAAATCGACGGAGTTGAGGCAAGCGTGGAAAATGTTGCAGATGACAGCTATAAAGTATCCCGTCCGTTCAATATCATTACAGGCGAGGAAGTAAGTGCAGAAGCACAGGATTTCATCAACTTCATTCTCAGCGCAGACGGACAGCAGATTGTGGAAGACAACGGATACATTAAAGTGGACAATGAAGCGCCGGCATACGAGAGCACAAATCCGTCCGGAAAAGTGGTTCTTTCAGGCTCCTCATCTGTAACACCGGTTATGGAAAAATTAAGCGAGGCTTATCAGGAAGTTAATAAAGACATGACAATTGAAGTTCAGCAGAGCGATTCCACAACTGGTATTACATCTGCAAAAGACGGAATCTGCGACATTGGTATGGCATCCCGTGATCTTAAAGACGAGGAAAAAGAAGGTCTTACAGCTACAGTTATCGCAAAAGATGGTATCGCAGTAATTGTAAATAATACAAACGAAATGGAAGACATGACAAGCGAGCAGGTTAAATCCATCTTCACAGGCGAGACAACAGAGTGGGAAGAACTTTCCAAATAATCGAAACTACAGTGAAGAAGACCGAGCGGCTCTTAAGAGCCGCTCAAACCTTGTAAGAATCCTGTGCCGGGGCTCTATGGCAGAGTCCTGAATTATATTGGTAATGAAAGGTGTGCATATATGAATCACTTAAATGAAAAGAGCACAAAAAATTCCGGCTTAAAGAAAGGGAGTCTGAAAGAAGGCGGTATGAAGCTGATCTTTATGACTGCAGCGTGTGCTTCTGTACTGGCCGTATTTTTAATCTGTATCTTCCTTTTTGCAAGCGGTGTGCCTGCAATCGGTAAAATCGGTCCTGTAGAATTTTTATTTGGAAAATTATGGAAACCTTCCAACGGAAAATTCGGAATTCTTCCAATGATCGTAGCAAGTATTTATGTGACAGGCGGAGCTATCCTGATGGGCGTACCAATTGCTCTTTTTACTTCAGTATTCATGGCGCGCTACTGTCCGAAAAAAATTTATAGTCCTTTAAAATCAGGAATTGAACTGATGGCGGGAGTTCCGTCTATTGTATATGGTTTCTTTGGATTAATTGTAATTGTTCCATTTATTCGGGAAACTTTTGGAGGAAGAGGAACAAGCATGCTGGCTGCATCTGTTCTTTTGGGAATTATGATACTTCCTACTATTATCGGGGTGACGGAATCTGCAATTCGAAGCGTGCCGGAGAGCTATTATGAAGGTTCGCTTGCATTGGGAGCAACAAAGGAAAGAAGTATTTTCCGTGTAATGCTTCCGGCTGCCAAATCCGGGATTCTGGCAGGTGTTGTACTGGGAATTGGCCGCGCGATCGGTGAAACAATGGCAGTTGTTATGGTAGCCGGAGGTCAGCCGAGAATGCCTAAGGGAATCCTTAAGGGAGTCCGTACCATGACTGCAAATATCGTGACGGAAATGGGATATGCATCCGGGCTTCACAGAGAAGCTCTGATTGCAACGGCAGTGGTACTTTTTGTCTTTATTCTGATTATAAACTTAAGTATTTCCATGCTGAACAGGAGGGCGGAAAATGCAAATTGATACAACTACAACTGTAGATATTTCAGAAAAGAAGAAGCAGAACAGTTCTTCATTTGTAAGTAAGATAAATGCATATCTGACTCACCCGGGTTCAGGAATTCTGGCACTTATTACAATGCTGGCAGCGATTCTTACTTTCGCGATACTGGCATTTCTGGTAGGATATATTCTTGTGAAAGGTATTCCATATTTGACGGCTGATTTATTTGCTATGGAATACAATTCGGAGAATGTATCGCTGGTTCCGTCTCTGATCAACACCTTTATTATGACAGCAGTTTCCCTTGTGATTGCAGCTCCGCTGGGGATTTTTGCAGCAATTTATCTTGTGGAATATGCAAAAAAAGGAAGCCGTTTTGTAGGGCTTATTCGTATTACTGCTGAGACACTTTCGGGTATTCCATCTATTGTATACGGACTTTTTGGTATGTTGTTTTTCGTGACAACAATGAAGTGGGGACTTTCACTTTTGTCAGGCGCATTTACCATGGTAATTATGATTCTTCCACTGATCATGCGTACTGCAGAGGAGGCTCTGAAATCAGTACCGGATTCCTACAGAGAGGCAAGCTTTGGACTTGGAGCAGGGAAGCTTCGTACGATTTTTACTATAGTTCTTCCATCTGCAGTACCGGGAATTCTGGCTGGTGTGATTCTTGCTATCGGTCGTGTGGTAGGAGAGACTGCAGCGCTGATTTATACGGCAGGTACGGTTGCCCAGGTGCCTGACAGTCTTATGGGGTCAGGCAGAACGTTGGCACTTCATATGTACGTGCTTTCCAGTGAAGCGCTTCATATGAATCAGGCTTCTGCGACAGCAGTTGTGATTTTACTGTTTGTTTTATTCATTAATTTCCTCTCCGGAAAAATTGCAAAAAGAATTGCGAAAGGATAATAATTATGACTTCAAATACAAAAATCCTTGTGGAAAATATGAATCTTCATTATGGTAAATTCCACGCATTAAAAGACATTAATATGATGATTCCGGAAAAGGAAATCACTGCCTTTATCGGGCCGAGCGGATGTGGAAAATCGACTCTTCTTAAGTCTTTAAACAGGATGAATGATCTTGTGGAGGGATGTGTGATAACCGGAAAAGTAGAGCTTGACGGCGAAGATATTTATGGAAATATGGATGTCAATCTTCTCAGAAAAAGAGTGGGAATGGTGTTCCAGAAGCCTAATCCTTTTCCGATGAGCATTTACGACAATATTGCTTACGGTCCTCGTACGCACGGAATCCGTTCCAAGGCAAAGCTTGATGAGATTGTAGAGAAATCTCTCCGTGATGCTGCTATTTGGGATGAAGTAAAGGACAGATTAAAGAAAAGTGCACTTGGAATGTCCGGTGGTCAGCAGCAGCGTCTCTGTATTGCCAGAGCTCTTGCCGTACAGCCGGAGGTTCTTCTTATGGACGAACCGACCTCTGCTCTTGACCCGATTTCTACTTCAAAGATTGAAGATCTTGCACTGGAATTAAAGAAAAATTATACAATTGTCATGGTAACTCATAATATGCAGCAGGCAACTCGTATTTCTGATAAAACAGCGTTTTTCCTTCTTGGAGAAGTCGTGGAATTTGACGATACAGACAAGTTATTCTCCATGCCTCACGACAAGAGGACGGAGGATTATATAACAGGAAGGTTTGGGTGATAGTATGGCAAGATATTTTGAAAGACAGCTTGAAACGCTTCATGTAGAGCTGATTACCATGGGAAGTCTGTGTGAAAAAGCAATTTCTTTTTCTGCAAAAGCGATTCTGGGACAGGCGCAGGAGTTTGCGGAGATTGTGTTTGAGACTGACAGAGAAATTGATGCAAAAGAGCGGGAAATTGAAAATCTGTGTATGCGTCTTCTTCTTCATCAGCACCCGGTTGCAGGAGATTTAAGAGAGGTTTCGGCAGCAATGAAGATGGTATCCGATATGGAAAGAATCGGAGATCAGGCATCGGATATTGCGGATCTGGCGCAATATATTGATAAGCAGTCAGCTTCTGTTGTTATGAATATCGGAGGTATGGCTGATAATGCGGTAAAAATGGTGACAGAAAGTGTGGATGCTTTTGTAAAAAGCGATCTGGAGCTTAGCAGAAAGGTCATTGACAGTGACGATCTGGTAGACGCGGCATTTAATGAGATTAAAGAGAAAATAGCAGAGCTGGTGCAGGGGGGAAATCTTGATGTGAAAACAGGACTTGACCTTCTCATGGCTGCTAAATATCTGGAAAGAATCGGGGATCATGCCGTAAATATTGCCGAATGGGTAGAATACTCTATAACCGGAGAGCATAGAAATAACGAGCATCAGGGGCGTTTGGACGCCAGAGAAAGCTGAGAAAACAGGGCGGAGGATGAGAACTTGACCAAAAAAATTTTTAAATCAATGATGCTGGTATTAAGTATCACACTGGTGGTTGGACTGGCTTTTATCCTGGGAATTCTTTATCGTCATTTTGGCAAACAGATACAGGTAGAGCTGGATAAAGAAGCTGTTTATCTAAGCTATGGCGTGGAGGAAAAAGGGATTTCTTACCTGAAAAATCTGACAGAAAAAGATTCCAGAATCACCTATATTGCTGCAGACGGAACAGTACTGTTTGATAATGAAACAGATGCACAGTCTATGGAAAACCATGGGGAAAGAGACGAAATTCAAAAGGCGCTGAAGTATGGGGAAGGCAACTCTGTCAGAATGTCAGATACTCTTGGGGAAAAAACTATTTATCATGCTCTCCGTCTAAAAGATGGTTCTGTTCTGAGAGTCTCCAGCACACAGTATTCTGCATTGGCTCTTGTGGGGGAACTTGTACTTCCTATGTGCTGGATTCTGGTTTTGATGCTGATTTTATCAGGAATTTTTGCGTCACGGTTGTCGAGAAAAATTGTAGAACCGGTAAATACGCTTAATCTGGATGATCCGGAAAGTAATCAGATTTATGAAGAAGTAGAACCTCTTTTAAGTAGAATCTACAGACAGAATCGGCAGATTCAGAGCCAGCTTGAGGCTGCGAAGCAGCAGCAGGAGGAGTTTGCTCTTATTACAGAAAACATGCAGGAAGGTCTGATCGTAATAGATAAGTACACGATGATTCTTTCGGCAAATACCAGTGCATGGAAGCTTTTCCATGTTACAAAAGAAGAATTCGGACAGAGTGTGTACAATCTGAACAGAAGTGAAGAATTCCGAAAAGTAATAGAAAGCGTGCTGGAAGGCGGTCATGAAGAAACAATACTGAAAATGGATAGTCGTGATATTCAGGTCATTGCGAATCCGGTTATCAGAGAAAATAAGGTAGAGGGTGCGGTAATTCTTCTTATGAATGTGACGGAGAAAGTTGAGCGCGAAAATTTGAGAAGAGAGTTTTCGGCTAATGTATCGCATGAATTAAAGACTCCTTTGACTTCAATTTCCGGTATTGCGGAAATTATTCAGGACGGTTATGTGCAGCCGGATGATGTGAAGCATTTTGCAGGAAGGATATATAAGGAGTCACAGCATTTGATTCAGCTGGTTGAAGATGTTATTCGTATTTCCCAGCTTGACGAAGCACAGGTTCCGTATGAGTGGGAAAATGTGGATCTTTATCAGATGTCAAAAGACATTTTTGCAAGTCTTGGAGACTGGGCAAAAGAACAGAATGTACATCTTTATATTGGCGGTGAACGTACCATTTGCCATACTGTTCGTCCGATTCTTGAGGAAGCAGTTTATAATCTTTGTGAAAATGCGGTTAAATACAACAAAAATGACGGAAGTGTCAGCATTTTGATTAACGAGGATCAAGAAAAGATTCAGATTACCGTGAAGGATACAGGAGTAGGAATTCCGGCAGAAGACCAGAGCCGTGTATTTGAAAGATTTTATCGTGTAGATAAGAGCCATTCCAAAGAAGTATCCGGAACCGGTCTGGGGCTTTCAATCGTAAAACATGCAGTAACTTTCCTGAAGGGAAGTATTACCCTGCAAAGCAGGGAAGGAATCGGGACAGAGATTACCATTGAGCTTCCGAAAGAAATAAAAGAATAGCAGTTGCGCTGAGATAACAGACAGGAAAAATAAAAAAGCACGGAACCTTTCGAAGAGAATTTTCAGAGGTTCTGTGCTTTTGTCTTACTTTGTGAAGAACAGGAAATCTGCGCATGGACGCTGGTAATTTCCAATGAGTTTATTCATGACTCTGCCGTTGTAGTAGAGAGTGGAAGAGCCGCCGCCATCCAGATTATAGGCGTATTTACAGTTGTAGGATTGAAAAATATTTACCATATCCCAGTGATTCAGTCCTGTGTATTCTCCGGTATCTGTAACCAGAAGGACATAATCATTGGGTTTTACCATACCTATAGCAGTACGCGGATAGTATTTCTGGGTTTCGGCCCAGGGAGGCTGTGCTGCACCGTCCTTGATGAGAATCGGGCCGAAGTTATAGGTATCTTTTACTCCTGCCTTTAAAAGATCTCTGCCGGAAAGTCCCTGAGGAGGTGTGTAAATGGTTCCGTCTTTTTTTACAGCCATAACACTGTAGCTTGTTGCGTAATCGCCATAGATTTTTCCATTTTTAATACACATGCCAAGGGGGGAAGGTTTTCCGGTCCCATAGTCGAAAGCGCTTCCGTTAACACCTATGATTCCTTTATTTGCCGAGACTGCGCTGGAGGTTGTCTGCCGCGTTCCCCCATAGGTTCCGTTGGAGAGGGCGGACTTTATCTGAGAGGGCTTTGAGGTTTTAATATGCGCGACCCAGTAGGAAATTCCGTGAAGCTTCTTTCTCTGAAGATCGATATTCAGGGTTGTGCTGGTGTAGGTATACTTATCCTTGCTTTCTGTTGTGACGGTACGAATAGTACGTCTTCCGTTTTTGTCTACATAATATTTCCCGATATTTTTGTTCCTTGCCATAACACCGGTCTTTTTATCGAAATAATAATAGTATTTTCCAATCTTCTGCCATCCGGTAGCCATAGTGGAATTGGAGAGAAAATAAAACTTTTTATTTCCTTCTGTTTTCCATTTATTTGCGATAGCAACTCCCCGGTTATCGAAATAATATTTATATTTAGTTCCTGTTGCCCAGCGATTTCGGAACATGGCTCCGTTTTTGCGGTTATAGTAATATTTGTTTCCAGAGCGCTTCATCCAGCCTGTAAACTGCCTTCCGTCTGCCAGACTGTAGTAATAATAGCCCTTATATTTAATAGAGCCACGGAGAAGTCTGCCCTTGGAATTATAAAAATAATAATTATTCCCAATTTTCTGCCAGCCTGTTTTCTTCGAAGTAATACTGACCTTTGCGTTTTCTTTTGATACATAGGAAGCCGCCTGGACAGAAGTTGTGCATGATACGCACAGAAGCAAAACCAGAAACAGCATCCCAAGCTGCCTGCGAATCTTTTTCATTGTATCGTCTCCAATAATTAAAATGATATTATGATTATATCATAGAATGATGAAAAACTGTATTGGGAATTTTATCCAAAAAAAAACCGACACTTAAAGTGCCGGTTTTTTGCCGAAATCAATAATTATACGCCCCTTCATAGGTACTGCAGCGGTTACCGTTAATAATCTGCTTTATGATAAAATCTTCCGTTAATATAGTCTGTTTTGATAATA
>Scooby_p1__coassemble_273_pt1 | contig 31524 bp, 27 predicted proteins | sample Scooby_p1__metabat2_low_PE_018 | metagenome-assembled genome bin Scooby_p1 | reverse complement strand
AGAGAAAAATCACTGAATCTCAATGTGGGATTTGATTCTGAGGAAAAATTGTGGGATGTAATCGTGAAATACAGCGGGAATGCAGAAAGTTTAAGGGATGAAGGAATTACTGTGGTGGAGCTGTTGGGAGGATTTGCCATTGTTACGCTTCCCGAAAGCAGACTGGAGGAATTTTCCGGTATGCCGCAGGTGGAATTTGTGGAAAAGCCAAAACGTATTTATTTTGAGGTTTTTGAGGCAAAGCAGGCTTCCTGCATCAGTTCTGTGCAGACAGAGGAAAAGGATCTGTCAGGAAAAGGTGTTCTTGTGGGAATTGTAGATTCAGGTATAGATTACCGTCATCCGGATTTTCGTAAGGAGGACGGGAGTACCCGGATTCTGAGAATCTGGGATCAGAGCGACAACAGTGGAAAACCGCCAGAGGGCTATGTAATGGGAACGGAATATTCGCAGGAGGAAATTAATAAAGCCCTGTCTCTTTCTGAGGAGGATGGCAGAAAAATTGTGCCTGAGAGAGATTTCAGCGGTCATGGAACAGCAGTCCTTGGGATTGCGGCGGGAAATGGAAGAGCGTCGGATGGCGTGAACAGGGGAGTAGCCTATGAAAGTGACCTTTTGGTTGTAAAGCTTGGGATACCCCGTGAGGATTCTTTTCCCAGAACTACAGAGCTGATGCAGGGAATTGATTACCTGGTAAAGCAGTCTCTGGCTCTGGGACAGCCGATGGCGCTGAACCTCAGTTTCGGAAATAATTACGGAAGCCATACAGGAGACAGTCTTCTGGAAACCTATATTGATAATGCGGCAGGAGTGGGCAGGATTTCTGTTTGTGCAGGTACAGGGAATAACGGAAATGATAATCTACATACAGGCGGAAGAATTGGAACAGGAGAGGTGCAGGAAATCGAATTTGGTGTCAGTCCCTATGAACCGGTTCTTAATATCCAGCTCTGGAAGTCCTATTCAGATGAGATGGAAATTTATGTCGAGAGTCCTTCCGGAGACAGAATCGGTCCTCTTTACGAGGATCTGGGAGCATGGCGTTATCGTCTGGAAAATACGGAGCTTTTGATTTATTACGGGAAACCGGGACCGTTTCAGATTACGCAGGAGATATACATAGACTTTATTCCTACAGGAAGCTACGTTGACAGCGGTGTATGGAAAATTGTTTTACGGGGAGTAAAAATTAAGGAAGGGGAATACCATCTCTGGCTTCCGGGAGGAAATGTTCTGAATCCGCAGACTGGATTTTTTCTGCCCAGGGCAGAGGGCACTTTGACGATTCCGTCAACCTCTGCCAAAGTCATCACAGTAGGAGCTTATGATTCCAGACTGAATGCGTATGCTGATTTTTCAGGCAGAGGCAGCCGTTTTCTTCCTTTTCGGAAGCCCGATCTTGCAGCTCCGGGGGTAAACATTACAGCGCCCCGTGCAGGAGGGGGCTATGCCGGATTTACGGGAACCTCATTTGCTGCGCCCTTTGTCACAGGAAGCGCAGCTCTTCTCATGGAATGGGGAATCACAGAGAAAAACGACCCCTATCTCTTTGGAGAAAAAATCAAAGCCTATCTCCGCCGCGGCGCCCGCCCCTTACCCGGGTTTGGGGAATATCCCAATCCGGAGGTGGGATATGGGGCGCTGTGTGTGAAGGAAAGTCTCCCATAGGTTCTCTTTCCGATATATGGAGAAAATTTGTATACAATGTATAAGACAGTCTAAAAAAACACATTTAATCTGGAAAATATAGCTAGTATGTGTTATACTAAATTGTACTAATGCAAAGCTTGCTTATTTGATTATTATTATTTTTTTCAGTGTGCAGAGGCGGAGGAAGTAATAACGACAAATGGCGGAGGATTTGTGTATCAAACTGATAAGGAAGGTGAGCAATTGGAAAACTACACCAAGTATAAGTTAAAAAGTAGCGATGAACTGGCAGCGTTATTAGCTGATAAAGACAATCTGTTCGTTGTTGCCTGCAACAAGTGCTTCAAAGAATTTGAAACTATTGACGAACCGGAATGTGGCGAATTTATTGAGTTTGCTGCAGCACAGGGCAAGACAGTCACAGGCAGCATGAAGGTTGATTTCTTATGTAATAAGAGAGCAACAGAGAAGAAATTACAGGATGCGATTCCGGAAGGAACAGAACATGTTGTTGTAATTTCCTGTGGACTCGGAATTCAGACAGTTGCAGATCTGGCAGGCAAGCCAATCGTTGCAGCCAGTGATTCCCTGAATTATACAGGACATCACGGTATGGCTCTGACAAAGAAAACATGTGATGCCTGCGCTCAGTGTTATCTGAATATCACTGGCGGTATCTGCCCGATCGTTGACTGTTCCAAGAGCCTTGTCAACGGACAGTGCGGCGGTGCAAAGAATGGTAAATGTGAAGTGGACGGAGAGAAGGACTGTGCATGGGAGAAAATTTACAGAAGACTTGAGAAACAGGGTCGTCTGGAAGAATTTTTAAACCAGCCGGTACAGATGCGCGACTACTCCAAGACAAACTTCAAGGTGATCAATGACTATGTGAAAGCAATCCGTGAAGAGAGATTCGCAGGCTATGATGGAGGTGTTCATCCGTCAGAACGTAAGGAACTCAGCGAACATATCGCTCTTGAGAGATTCCCTGAGCCTAAGACAGTTGTTATTTCCATGTCACAGCACCTTGGCGCTCCAGCTAATCCAATCGTTGAGGTTGGAGATTATGTAAAAGTCGGACAGAAGGTTGGTGAAGCTTCCGCATTTATCAGCGCTCCTGTTCATTCAAGTGTCAGCGGAACTGTTGTTGCAGTAGAACCTCGTATGCATGCCACAAGAGGGGCAGAGGTTATGGCTGTAGTCATTGAATCCGATGGCAAAAATACTCTGCATGAATCTGTAAAACCGAATAAAGATTATAAAGACCTTACACCGGATGAGATTATTGAAATCGTAAAAGAAGCCGGAATCGTAGGTATGGGCGGTGCCGGATTCCCGACCTCTGTCAAGCTGAAACCAAACAAGCCAATCGATGCAGTTATCCTTAACGGATGTGAGTGTGAACCGCTTCTGACTGCTGACCACAGAGTGCTTCTTGAGTTTGCAGATGACATCATTTATGGTCTTCAGGCTATGCTTAAGACTGTTGATGCGGAAAAAGGTATCATTGTAATCGAAGATAATAAACCGGATGCAATCGAGCTTATGAAAGCGAAAGTTGCAGATATTGAAAATATTGAAGTAGAAGTAGCAAGAACCAAATACCCGCAGGGCGCTGAAAAAACTCTTATCAAACGCGTTACAGGCAAATCTGTACCACGTGGAGGACTGCCGGCAGATGTAGGTGTTGTTGTAAGTAATATCAGTACTGTTAAGGCTATTTCCGATGCAATCCAGAAAGGTATGCCTCTGATTGAGCGTGTTGCAACTGTAACCGGTGAAAAGATTAAGAAACCGGGCAATTACATAGTAAAAATCGGTACGAATGTACAGGAACTGATTGACTACTGCGGTGGTACCACAGATGACGACGTTCTCATTAAGATGGGCGGTCCTATGATGGGATTTGAACTGAAAGATCTGAACGTACCTATGATGAAAGGCTCCAACGGTATTATCGCCATTGATACAGACGAGACACAGCCTCTGGAATGTATCAAGTGCGGACGTTGTGTGGATGTCTGTCCAATGGAACTTTCACCGCTGTATTTTGCGAAGCTGGCTGATCAGGAAGACTGGCTGGGCATGAAAGACAGAAATGTTATGGACTGTGTAGAGTGCCGTTGCTGCGAATTCATCTGTTCATCCAAGATTCCGTTAGTAACTAAGATCAAAGCCGGTAAAAATGCGATAAGGGGGATGAAGTAAGATGTTAATTACCGAATTAAAATCCAAAGAAACCATCGCATCACTGGTTAATGGAAAAAATGTTTTTATCATTAACTGCCAGGGATGTAAAGAAGTTCATTTCCCTGAAAAAGAATCCGTAAATCTCCAGAGAGAGCTGGCTGCTGACGGAAGACTTACAGGTGTTATCACAACAGACTATATCTGTAATGTTGAGAATATGAAGCTTCGTCTCAAAAAACACATGGACGAGATTGAAGAAGCAGATGTTGTGCTTGTTCTTTCCTGCGGTGTTGGCGTACAGACAATTGCGGAATATCTTGAAAATAAAACTGTATATGCAGCCTGCGATACCATCCGCGTACCTGGTTTCCAGGGAGTGACTCCTCTGGAGTACAAATGTGACCAGTGCGGCGAATGTTATCTGAACTTAACCGGTGGCATCTGCCCGATTACTGCCTGCTCCAAGAGTCTTGTCAACGGACAGTGCGGCGGTTCCAAGAACGGTAAATGTGAAGTGGACGGCGAAATGGAATGTGGATGGGAGCGCATCTACAGACGTCTCGAAGAAATCGGACGTCTGGATTTGGTGAAGTGCCCGACACAGATCCGTAACTACGCAACAGATGACGAAGTGTCCAAGTAAAACAACGGTTAAAATTTATATAGAGTAGGAGCAAAATAGAATGAAAATTACTGAATTATTTGAACGTGGTGAATTTGTAGTTTCTGCGGAAGTAGGACCGCCGAAAGGAATTCATATTGAAGGTTTGCTTGAAGAAGCAAAGACATATTTAAGTGGTATCACGGCTGTGAACGTAACAGATAATCAGTCCTCCGTTATGCGTCTGGGCTCTCTGGCAACATGTAAAGCTTTAAAAGATGAAGGTCTTACTCCAATCTTCCAGCTTACCTGCCGTGACAGAAACCGTATTGCTCTGCAGTCTGACCTTTTAAGCGCTGCTATGTTAGGAATTGAGAATCTTCTTCTCTTAACAGGCGACCATACAAAAATGGGTGATCACCCACAGGCGAAACCGGTATTTGACCTTGATTCTGTTTCTCTGATTCACACGGTAAAACAGTTAGAATCAGGCTATGACCTGGGTGGAAACGAACTGGTTGGAGAACCGCCTAAATTTGCCAAAGGTGCAGTAGTATCTCCTTGCAGCGATTCTGTTGATGCACAGCTTGCCAAGATGGAACGTAAGGTTCGCGCTGGCGCTGACTACTTCCAGACACAGGCTGTTTATGAACCTGAGAAATTTATCAAATTTATGGAAAAAGCAAAACAGTTCGGTAAACCGGTACAGCTTGGTATCGTAATTCCGAAATCTGTTGGAATGGCAAGATTCATGAATGCGAATGTAGCAGGTGTTCATGTTCCGGAAGAGATGATTGAAGAGCTGAAAGCAGATAAAGAAAAGACAAAAGCAGGAATCACAGGTGTAGAGATTGCCGCACGTATCATTAGAGAGTGTAAGCCATACTGCCAGGGTGTACATATCATGGCTCTCGGCTGGGAATCTAAAGTGCCGGAAATCCTGAAACTTGCCGGAATCTGATAACTTCATAAAATAAGAGGCATAAAAAGAACTCCTTCTATGGGTAATGTGATAATATTCACGAAAGTCCATAGAGGGAGTTTTTTAAATATTTTCCAAAATATAATCTGCAAGCTTTTCTGCCTGAAAGGATACTCCGTCCACAATCGGGTGGACGTGATGGCAGTTTCCGCAGAGATGGAGCCATTTGGGCAGAACATTTAAGTCAGGAGCAGTCTCCCACAGAGCCGGGAAGAAGTTCTGAATCAGGGTACGGTCCGGAATCAGCCCTGCGGCGATAACTAGAAGAGAACACTCCACACGGCGAAGGGTATTGGTGGGGATATCCAAAAGGGTGACTGCTTCGATGTGTGGATAACCGTGAATTTCGATTAGTCTGGTACGGAGAAACAGGGGAATCTGAAAAGCTTCCAGACAGTTTATGCGGTTTCTTAAAAGAGCAGGACTTTTGTCTGCGATTTCTGTCATACAGATGACTTTTTTGCCGCATAAAGACAGGCGTCTGGCGAGAATCATTCCAATGTCACCGCTTCCGATGATAACAGCTCTGTCACCGATATCCTTATGGTGGATATTTATGAGTTTCTGGGCTTCTCCGGCGGTAAAAATTCCGGCGGGTCTTGTGCCGCTGACACCCAGACTTCCAAGGGCTCGTTCCGTACAGCCGGAAGCAAGAATAAGGTGCAAAAAAGAACAGGTCCGGATACCTTCAGTATTTGAAAAGGTGATGGTCTTATCCGGAGACACTTCAAGAACCTCTGTACAGAGAAGGATTTGAACAGAAGTTTTTTTTAGCTGCTGTTCCAGTCGTCGGGCGTATTCCGTACCGGTGAGGTCTTCACCGAAATAGGAAAGACCGAATCCGTGGTGAATGCACTGACAGAGAACTCCGCCGAGAGTATCTCCACGGTCAATCAGGAGAATCCTTGATTGTGGACTGCATTTCCAGATACGACAGGCAGCAGTCATTCCGGCAGCGCCGCCGCCGATGATTACGAAATCAAACTGCGTCATGTCAAGTCTCCTTTGAGAAAGTAAGAATCACTGCTGTCTTTGCAGATTTCGGAAATCGGTTTCTCAAGTTCCCGGGCGAGCAGTCGGGTAATCTCATAAGAGCACCGACTTCCCTGACAGGCGCCCATTCCGGTTCCGCACCGACGTTTCACGCCATCGACTGTTTTGGCTCCACGGGAAATAGCATCCCGAATCTCCCCTTCGGAAACCTGTTCACAGCGGCAAATAATTTTGCCGTAGGAAGGGTCTTTTTGAATGCAGGAAGTCTTCTCTGAAATAGAAAGACGACGCATACACACCGGACTTTCTCGTCTGGGATGGAAGTTCGGGTTCAGAGGCGGATTTCCAAGAACCGGAAGAAGCTGCCTGACAATGTACTTTGCCAGCTCTTCACAGCAGGTAAGCCCCGGCGTCTTAATTCCGATAAGGCTGATAAAAGCGGGGCAGTCTTTGGGCTGGTCTATCACAAAGCTGTGAATACTTCTGGGGCTTCGGATAATCTCCAGATTCTCTCCCTGAGAAACATCGAAAGGATTGGGTCTTATGGAGGCGAAGTTTCTAATAACTGCAGAAAGAGGAAGTTCAGGAAGAAGTTCTCCAAGACGTTTTTCCAGAAACGCAAGACCATCAGAAGAGGTTGAGAAGTCATTGCGCTCACAATCTCCCTGAGCGGAGGGGCCGGCGAGAAGATTTCCGTTCACAGTAGGAACAAGAGTGAGTCCCTTGCCCTTTTCTTCCGGTTCCTCAAAAATAATATGGGAGAGAAAACCCTTCACAGTTTTGTCGAAGATGAAGTAGTCGGCTTTTTCCGGATAAATCCGCACAGAGGGAGGGAGCAGCAGCTCACGGACTCTGTCGGCGTACACCCCTGCACAGTTGAGGATTCCTCTGGCTGTTATGACTTCTGTTTTGGAAGATTTCGGGGCAGAGGTGTCAGAGACAGTGATACGAAATCCTTCGTCTGTTTTTTCAATGTCTGTCACTTTTGCAGAAAGGCGGATTTCACAGCTGTTTTCCAAAGCGTTTTCAAGGGCTGCGATGCCGATTTCCCAAGGTTGAACAGTGGCGGTATTGGGGCTGTACAGTCCCATATAGATTTCTCCTGCAAGGTGTGGCTCCAGAGCGTGCGCTTCCTCACCGGAAATCAGTTCCAGACCCGAAACATGGTTTTGAAGTCCGTTTTCGTACTTCTTTTTCAGAACTTCAGCGCCTCTGGGGCCGTGGCAGAGCATCAGGGAACCGCATCGGGAAATGGGAACTCCCAGTTCCTCGCACAGAAAAGGAAAATTCACATTTCCTTTTACGCAGAGACTGCTTTTCAGTGTGTCGGGTTTATTGTCGTAACCTGCATAAATAATGGCAGTATTTGCTCTGGAAATTCCCATGCAGACGTCGTTTTCTTTCTCGATAAGCAGAACTTTAAGCTGGTACCGGGTGAGGGTTCGGGCTGCCATACAGCCCAGAACACCTCCGCCGATGACACAGACATCTGCCTGAAATGTGCTACTCATATCTTATGGTTCCCGGATGTTCCAGAGTGTATCCTCCAAGCTGTTCCAGACGTTCCCGGAAAGCGTCGCTTTTCAGGATAGAAAGCAGTTCCTGAACCATAGGGGTATCCCATGCATAATCCGGAATCAGAAGGTCATACTGCTCGGTACAGATTGGCACGAAGTCCAAATCGTAAAGCATAGCGGCAGAGTAAATACCAAGACCTGCGTCCGCAGAGCCGGATGCAATCTGAGCGGCAACGGAGGTGTGGGTGAATTCCTCGCGTTCATATCCGTAAATGGAGGTTGTATCAAGGTTCTCTTTTTTGCAGAGATAATCCAGAAGAATTCTTGTTCCTGAGCCTTTCTGACGGTTTACGTAGCGAAGACCGGATTTCTGAAGATCCTTCATGGAGGAAATGCCAAGAGGATTTCCTTTGGCAACCATGATTCCCTGAGTACGGCCGACACATTCCACCAGCTTTATCCCGCCATGCGGAAAATATTTCTTAAGGAAGGAGATATTGTAGGTTCCGTCGGCTTCGTTGAGAAGGTGAATACCGGCAATGTGGTTTTCCCTGCGGCGAACAGACATGATTCCGCCCATAGAGCCTACGTGAGAAGAACTCATGTAGAGATTGCTGTTGGCTGTATGTATCATATCGCGCAGCTCATCGAGGAGCGGGTCGTGGCTTCCGATGGCAACAAGAGTGTGTTTCAGTTCATTTTTGTTTCTGAGGAGTCTTACTTTGACAACTGCACCTGTTTCATAACCTTCTGTTCCCTGAGGAATTTCCAGAATACCGTCTGCTTTCATAAAAGAGCTGATCACACCGCTTCCGCGGCTCAGAGGAGAGGCAATTAGTTCTCCGTTTACATAGCCAAGGCGTACACGGACAAATTCCTTATATTTCAATCCTGAAATAACAGCTCTTGACAGCCGCGCTTCTTCATAAACAGGAGAGTCGGCAGCCGTGTGATTCCACTGCTCCAGCAATGGTTTCAGGATTTCTTCAATTACGATGATTCCGGAAACCGGATAGCCGGGAACACCCAGAATCGGTTTGGGGCCTTGATATCCCAAAATGGCGGGTTTACCGGGTTTTGCTGCGATTCCGTGATAAAGGACAGTTCCCAGTTCTCCAATGACTTTGGAACTGAAATCCTCTCTGCCTGCGGAAGAACCCGCGTTCAGAAGCACGATGTCACACTGGGAAAGGGCTTTTTCCACCATTGCCTTAATATCGTCGAATTTATCTTTTACAATTGGGTACAGAACAGGAACAGCAGACCATTCTTTCAGCATGGCGGAAAAAATAGAGCCGTTAAATTCCAGAATGTCTCCGGGAGCAGGGTCTGTCACAGGGGAAACAATTTCATCGCCTGTAGGAATGATTCCTACTACAGGCTGAGTGCAGACATCGACCTCCAGAACGCCGCCGGCAATCATGGCGCCGATAGCCGATGGAGTGATTTTCTGATAGGAGGCGAGAATCATTTCTCCTGCGCAGATATCTTCTCCTATCTGGCGGATATGCTGCCAGGGAGCGGCTGCGTCATACAGGCGAACAGAGCCGTCATCCTCCCATACCACATCCTCAATCATTACAACAGCGTCGCAGTCTTCCGGCATCAAATCTCCGGTGTCCACAACCACAAACTGCTCTTTCGTAAGGCGAACAGGGGTTGTCTCTGTAGCTCCGAAAGTATCTTTTGCGCGAAGGGCAATACCGTCCATTGCGCTTGCGTGATAATGAGGGGCACAGATGTGCGCGTAAACAGCATGGCTGGTAATACGGCCACAGCTTTCGGTTACAGGGATTTTTTCCTGCGCACAGCCGAAGCCGTTTTGAGAAAGCAGTTTTTTATATTCATTAAGTGCCTGTTCCAGAGGCACATTTGTTAAAAATTCAAAAGCCATATAAATTTCCTCCGGTATTTCTTTAAAACATGTAATCAGTGGTACATATAAACTTGAATTTTTGCGCCTGCGCTGAGTCCTTCGCAGTCTCTGTCAATACCGAAATATCCGTCAGAGACGGACAGGGTAGAGATAAGTCCTGATTTACTGCGGATAGGAGACGCATAAATCTGACCGTCTTTCCGGGTGAGATGTACGCCCATGTACTGTGCGCGTCCGTGGTTGGCGCTGACAGATTCGGTGAGGACTGCCTGAACAGGGAAAAAGGTCTTCTCAATGCCCATAAGCCGGTTCAGGGTATGGGTGACGAAAAGCTTTGTGACGAAAAAGGCTGCGGCAGGATGTCCGGGAAGACCAAAAACAGGCTTGTTTCCTGTTTTTCCCAGAATAGTTGGTTTCCCCGGCTTCATGGCGATACCGTGAAACAGGATTTTCCCATATTTTTCGATGATATCGCAGGTTACATCTTTTGCGCCTACAGAGCTTCCGCCTGAAATCAGTACGGCATCACACTGGGAAATAGCGCAGTTTACAGCTTCTGTCAAAAGAGCGGGATCGTCCTTGACACGACCATAGCTGACTGGTTCTGCGCCGAGCTGCCGGATACAGGCTGCGAGAAGCGAGGTGTTGATATCACGGATCTGTCCCGGTTTGGGTGTTTCTGTAATGTCAATCAGTTCATCTCCGGTGGAAATAATTCCGACGCGAAGGGGAGCGCGTACTTTTATTTCACTGCGCCCCATTGCTGCCAGTGCGCCGATTGCCTGTGGCGTAAGAATCTGTCCGGCAGAAAGAACCTTTTTGCCCGGAAAAATATCATCTCCACGGTAAATAAGATTCGCGCCCGGAGCAACCGGCTTTAAAATTCCGATGGTTCCGTCTCCGTAATCTTCCGTGTATTCCACCATCACCATAGCGTCTGCACCATCCGGAAGAGCTCCTCCTGTGGGAACTTCTGCACAGCAGTCATTCTCAAGGGTGAAATCTGCATTTTCGCCCATAAGTACCCTTCCGGACAAAGAAAGAAGGGCAGGGATGCTGTCTGAGCAGCCAAAGGTATCGGCAGCATGTACGGCATAGCCGTCTACAGTGGAGCGGTCAAAATCGGGAACATATTCCTCAGACAGAACGTCTTCTGCAAGAACACGGCCGAAAGCCCGGTCAAGGGGAAGAATTTCTGTCCGGCTTTGGACGGAAAATTCCTTATCCACCAGCTCTATGACTTCATCAGGGGTTAATACTTTCAGCATAATTAAATTTCTCCTATAATTTGTCCAAGATTTCTATAATCATTTCCGGAGATTCCCGTAAGTTCGCAGAGGAATTCCGAAGAGTTTAAAATATTCATAATGCACTGTACTTCTTTTGAATAGAATGCATCTTTTTTTATGATCATATCGTAACGCTCCTCCTGCAGAGGAATGAAATCGAGATTTTCAATCTGACGGGTTACCCGTCCTGTTCCCAGTCCCACATCTGCCTGTCCCTGAGAGATGGCGTTGGCAAGAGTGAGGTGAGAGCCGATTTCCGTCTGATATCCGTTAATTGCGGAAGAAGGAATTTTCAGCTTCATAAGCTTCTCATCCAGAAGAATACGGGAGCCGGAGCCTTTACGCCTGTTTAAAAAAGTGACGTCAGGTCTTATCAGGTCTGTCCAGTCGTGAAGCTGCTTCGGATTTCCTTTCTGCACATAAAAACCCTGCATACGGTAGCTGAGATTGACAAGTACAGCGTGGGTTCCGGGCATCAGACGACGGACATAGGGGAGGTTATAATCTTCAGAATCACTGTCCCAGAGATGGGAGGTTGCCACCTGCACATTATCCTGATAGAGAGATAAAATACTCTCGAAGCTTCCCACATAAGCGCGGAGCGCACGGATACCGTACTGTCGTAAATAGTTGGAAAGAATATCAAGGATGACATCCTGACCGCTTAAAATAAATTCCGGCTCATGTGAGACGGTCCCGTTTAAAAGACTGCTCTGGGCTGTGACGATTTTGGGCGGAGCAGTCTGTTTTTCGTGGCGGGAACGGGCGATGTAGCTGTTTATATCTTCCTGGGTAAAACGTATTTTTCGTCCTACTTTGAAATGATTCAGCTCGCCGCGGCGTATCATTTCATAGACCGTATTTTTGCTTACATGAAGAAGTTTGGCTACTTCAACAGCAGATAAGGTGTTGGAAGTATCCATGTGTTTTCCTCCTTTCGTACAAGTATAACTCATTATATACCATTTCGTACAATTGTGCTATAAAAAAACGGATTTTGGTTGAGTTTCGCACAAATTCATACTAAAATAATGATAGAAATACAAATAAAATGTGATAAATATATAATGTTACAGAAATACTCCTGCATTGTAATGTGCAATTTGTAAAAAGCAGGGGCATTTCTGAGCGGATTTCCGGGAGGGATGATTATGGCAAACAGTTATTATGAGAAAATGGCGAGAATCAATCTTACAACAGGTGAGATTAAGGTTGAAAAACTGGACATGGAGCTTGCGAAGAAATTTATCGGAGGTCGTGGTCTGGGAACGAAGATGCTGTACGATGAAGGTGTGGCAACGGTAGACCCGTTATCAGAAGACAATAAACTGATTTATATTACAGGACCGATGACAGGTACAACAAGTCCGTCCTCAGGACGTTATATGGTTTGTACCAAGTCTCCTCTTACAGGTATGATTGCCTGCTCAAACTCCGGTGGTATCTGGGGTGCGAAGCTTAAATATGCAGGCTGGGATGCCCTCATCGTAGAAGGAGAAGCTCCTGAGTGGACTTACATTAATATCGAGGATGATAAGATTGAGCTTTTGAATGCAGAGCAGTATCTTGGTATGATGTCCGAGGCTCTTGATGAGGAACTGAAAAAAGTTCACGGAGATAAGGCTTCTGTATTAAGCATTGGTGTTGCAGGAGAGAAACAGGTTCTTCTTGCAGCGATTATGAATGACAAGGACCGTGCAGCAGGACGAAGCGGCGTAGGCGCTGTCATGGGAAGCAAGAAGCTGAAAGCTATCGTTGTGAAACCGTCCAGAAGCAATCTGGAAGACATTATTTACGATATGGATGCTCTGAAAGCAGCGAATAAAGAATGCCTCTCAATCCTGAGAGCAAACGGCGTTACAGGAGAAGGTCTCCGTGCTTACGGTACAGCTGTTCTTGTAAATATCATCAACAATACAGGCTCTTTCCCGACAAAGAACTGGCAGGAGTCCTATTATGAAAAAGCAGATGATACCTCAGGCGAGACTCTTGCGGATACATATCTGGTAAAAGCAGGCGCATGTCACCGCTGTCCGATTGCCTGCGGACGTATCGTTAATGTAAACGGCAAGGTTGTGGGAGGACCGGAGTATGAGCCACTGTGGGCATACGGCGGAAACTGTGACAATAACGACCTCAATGCTATTGACGAAGCGAATATGTGGTGTAATGAGTATGGTCTGGATGCGATTTCCACTCCATGTACCATTGCGGCAGCTATGGAATTATATGATAAAGGTTATATTAAAGAAGAAGAGTGTGATGGCGTTCCGCTGAAATGGGGTTCTACAGAAGCCATTGTTGAGTGGACGAAACGCATGGGTAATCCGGAATCTCCTCTTGCATGGCTGATGAGCTCCGGTTCTGCACGGCTCTGCGAGCACTACGGACATCCGGAAATTTCCATGAGCGTAAAGAAACAGGAAATGCCGGCATACGATGCACGTGGTATTCAGGGTATCGGTATTACTTATGCAACTTCCAACCGCGGCGGCTGCCATGTTCGCGGATATATGATAAGTCCTGAGGTTCTTGGACTTCCGGAACAGCTTGACAGAACATCAATTGACGATAAGGCTACCTGGGCAAAAATTTTCCAGGATCTCACAGCAGTCATTGACTCTATGGGCAACTGTCTGTTTACTTCCTTTGCTCTTGGCGCACCGCAGTACGCAGCGCTTCTTAATGCGGCAACAGGTACAGAATACACACCGGAAGAGCTTCTTGTAGTCGGCGAGAGAATTTATAACATTGAGCGTATGTTTAATAAAGCTGCAGGAATGAAGCCGGAAGATGACAGACTTCCGAAACGTCTTACAGAAGAGCCGATTGTAAACGGACCTTCCAAGGGACAGGTTTCCCAGATTAAGATTACGCTTCCGCAGTATTATGAAGCCCGCGGCTGGGTAGATGCTTTCCCGACAGATGAGACATTAAAGAGACTGGGACTTGACGAATGCGTTGGTAAATAACAGGAGAAATATATGATTGAGGTACGTTTGTTTGCGACCTTGAGAAAAGACAGGGGAAAGATTTTATATCTTTCCTCTGCTGATTTTCATACAGGTTCAGAGATTCTGGCGCATCTTCAGATTCCGGAGGAGGATGTGGCGATTTTTCTTATTAACGGTTTCCATTCGAAACCTGATACAGAGGTGAAAGCAGGGGATGTCCTTGCTGTTTTTCCTCCGGTGGGAGGCGGCTGATATGAGATACAGCAGAAATATGGGAGCGATTACGCCAAAAGAGCAGGAGAGATTAAAGAACAGTCGTGTCCTAATTGTCGGCTGCGGCGGTCTTGGAGGGAATCTTGTAATGTATCTTGCGAGAATCGGCGTTGGCCATATCGCAGTTGCAGACCCGGATGTTTTTGAGGAATCGAATCTAAACAGACAGATGTTTGCAACAGAACTGACTCTTGGGCAAAAGAAAGTCAGGGCAGCGGCAGAGGCTGTCAGAAGCATAAATCCGGAAGTGGAAATTACCTGTTACGAAGAAGCTTTTACAGTGGAAAAGGGGCTGGAATGGGGAAAAAATCAGGATTTGCTCATTGACGCGGTGGATAACATAGCTGCGCGCAGAGATATGGCAAGAGTCTGCGAAGCCTTAGAAATTCCAATGATTTACGGCGCTGTCCGAGGCTGGAATTTGCAGGTCAGTGTCTTTTCTCCCCAAAAGGCTGTGCAGAAATTACAGCTTCTCTATCCGAAAGACACGCTCCCGGAAGATAAGGCAAGTCTGTCCTTTGTGGTGTCTGCCTGTGCCTCCATCCAGAGCGCAGAAGCAGTAAAACGCCTTCTGAATAAAGAAAGTGAGCTGGATGGTCGGCTCTTATTTGCGGATTTATTAAATGGGGAGTGGGAGGCGCTTCCGTTGTAAAGAAATCCCCCTGTCCGGCTGATGATGAAAACGGACAGGGGGATTTTTTAATCAAGACTGTAAAAATCAAGAAACCTGCGAAGCTCCACAGTAGAAGGCTCATTCAGGACTGAGGCTGTGCCGCCCTGTTCGATAAGGTTTCCGTTTTCCAGATAGAGAACAGTATCGGAGAGGCGCAGCGCCTGTTTAAGACTGTGAGTGATGAGCAGGACTGAGGCTTTCGTTCTGTGGGTATATTCACGAATGACCTGTTCTGCGCGCAGGGTATTATTCATATCTATGGCGGCTGTTGGCTCATCCAGAATCAAAAGGGAATATTCTTTCATCATTAAGCGCGCCAGAGCCATTCGTGCAGTTTCTCCGCCTGACAGACTGGAGCCGTTTTTTTCTGCCAGAGCAGTCAGCTCGAAAGCGCGGATTAATTCTTCTGCTCTGGTTTCGTTGCCAGAGGAGTTTTTCTCTTTATTGAGAAGGATGTTTTTGCGCAGAGTCATGTGAAAGGCGTAGGGTTTCTGCGGAAGATAGCCGATATTTACGGAGGAAGACAAAGGTCTTGTGGCAGAATCCGCTTTTTCAATCCCTGCGAGTACCCTTGCAAAAGTGGATTTACCGGAACCATTGCTGCCTATGACTGCGTAAATGTGAGAAGGCTCAAAAGAGAACGCAGGAAAATTCAGTACAGTTCTTGCGTGATAGCTTTTTGTAAAAGGGGAAACGGTAATCATTTAAACCTCCTTTGCAGCAGGATTCCCAGAACATTGAGAATCAGGGAAATTCCAAGAAGAATATAACCCAGAGAGAGGGCAATAACGAAATTTCCCATATTTGTGTAATTCATAATCGCAGTTGTCATAACATTTGTTTTATATGCAATAGCGCCTCCTACCATGGAAATTGCGCCAACCTCGGCGAAAGCCCGTCCAAGCCCGAAAAGATAAGTGGCAAGGAACTGATGGCGGCTTTCGTTGACGAGAAGGAAGAGGAGCTTCATTTTGCCAAGACGAAGTCCCTGGGTAGTTTCCCGTATACCCGGCGCTATGGTGGAAACATAGGTCTCCACATTTCCGATGATAAGTGGGGTAATGAGGATAATCTGGGCGATTACCATACCCTGTACTGTATACAAAAGACGAAGATGCCGCAAAGGTCCGACTCCGCAGAATAGCAGATAGCAGATCAGACCGCAGACAACGGGCGGAAGGCTCATCATAGTACGGTTTATGGTAACAAGGATGTTTTTGCCCCGAAAAACACTGCTTCCCAGAAGTGTGCCCAAAGGAGCGCCCAGAAGCAGGGCAAAAACGGAACTGGTAAGTCCCATTCGCAGAGTTACGGAGATAATATTCATCAATTCATCGTCTCCGGATAATAAAAGCTGTAAAGCCTGAATGAATGCAGTTTTCATAATTAAACCCGATTCCTGTGTCCGCAGTAATAACGCCGGAGCGTTTCCGGATTATTTCAACAACAGCCAGACAAAATGTCTGGCTGCGTTTTTTCTTTAAATTATTTGTGAACAGTTACAGAAGAAAGTGTTATTCCATGACGCCGTTATTTGCCTGGAAGGTTAAGAAAGTAGCTTTGTCAGAAAGGATATAAGCTCCTGTTTCTTCCGCCATTGTAAGGCAAACGCCCATACCTGCGTTAGAGGAGGTATACCAGCTGTAATCCTTTACGCTTTCTGCTTCAGCAGTGATTTCCAGATCTTCCGGCCACAGGGAAAGCTCTTTTGTATGAGTTCCGGAGTTGTCGCCGCGGGACACGAATGGGAATTCTCCTTCTGCGATAGCTGCGAAAGCATCTTTTACAGTAGCAGCATCTTTTGCTTTTGCAGGGTCAGCGGACGGTCCGCATAATACGAAGTAATTGTACATATAAGTGAGACGTTCAGTTTCCTGGCCGTCGAGAACACGGGCAAATCCTGCGTTTACGAATTCTTCTTCCTGAGATTTGGAGTGAACAAGAATCAGGTCTGCATTGCCGGACTGTGCGTTTGCAATGGCTTTACCGGTACCCGCAGAGAAAACTTCTACTTCGTAGCCGTATTTTTCTTCAAATTCAGGAAGAAGATAGTTTAAAAGACCGGAATCGTTTACAGAGGTGGTAGTGGACATACGAATGGTTTTCGTCTCGTCTGTAGCTTCCGGAATTTCTGCTGTGGAAGAAGGACCGTCTTCTGTGAGATAGAAAAGATATTCACCGTAATCTTCGAAACCAAAGTTCTTGGTCAGTTCTTTTGCTTCGTCGCTGATCATCCAGTTAATAAGCGCGTCAGCGCCTGCCGTATTAAGTGCAACGTCTGTTACTTCTTTGCCGTCCGCATCAACGAAAGGTGCATCCGGGTTCACGGCAAGTAAGGAATAGTTATTGATCATGCTTTCATCTTCTTCATATAAGATGGTCAGATCTACGCTCTTTGCCTCTTCCTCAGCGTATACAGGAAGCGCAGATGATGCCAGCATTGCGGCAGCCATGAATAAGCCAACTGTTTTTGGGTTTTTCATTTCTTTTCCTCCTTAAAAATGTATAAATTTTCATTATCAAGTTATAAAGTATGAATATTATAGCATGAATTTGCAACTGTGACAATAGAATTGCGTATACAAAACATAAAATATATTCTGTTTTGAATATGCTTTTACAGAGAGAACAGGATAAAAGTGAGCCATTCTATTGACGGAGAAAAAACGAAATGATATAGTGGAAAAAAGTTTTTTCGGAACTGTAAAAGTTGAGATGAGGAGAAGATTATGACAGAAAAAAAGTGTGTCCCATCGATGGATGAATGGCTGAGAGAAGCAAAAAAAGATAAAGATTTTCAAGAATGCGGAATGTATCTTTTTCATAATGGTGTGGTTCGCGGTACTGCGAAAGCAAAAGTACGGATGGGCGAGGAAAATACGCAGCCTGTGACAGGGATGGACTTTGCTTATGACAGGGATAAGGTTGAAAAAGCAGTGGAGGAAGCGCGCAGCTTACCGGGAATCCATTATGTCCGCGCTTGGCTTAACGAAGGGCATCTGGAGGTGGGAGACGATATTATGTTGATACTTATCGGCGGAGATATACGTCCCAGGGTAATAGAAGCTTTACAGATTCTGGTTGGAAACATAAAGAATCACTGTGTGAGAGAAACAGAAATATATATAGAATGAGTTTGGGAGAGATGGACTTCGGAGCAAAAACAGCATTGCCTTTAATTGGGAAATATGATAACCTCTTAGTCGTGCAGACGAACCGTACATCTATTCTTGCAGGAGTGGAGACTGTAAGAAATGAAACGTATTTCAGGGGAGAACACATTTATGTGCGCTATTTTATAAAGAGCGTATTGACAACCATCTCAGAATTATCATCTGTACAGAAGCTGAGATGGAGAAACTAATTGAAGTTTTGAAAAATATTTGAGATAAGGAGTAAAGATGGAAGTATTAGTACAGTGGTTTACAGAAAACCTTTCACAGTTTATTTCACCGGAGGGAGCAGTCTTTCTCATTTCCATGATTCCAATTCTGGAGCTGCGAGGAGGGCTTCTTGCGGCAAGTCTTCTGAAGATTCCGGCAGCAACAGCAATCCCTATATGTATTGTGGGAAATATTATTCCAATTCCATTTATTCTTCTGTTTATCCGGCAGATTTTTAAATGGTTGAAAAAGACACGTCTTTTCTGCGGACTGATCACGAAACTTGAGAATCGTGCGATGGGAAAAAGCGACAAGATCAAACGCTATGAGTTCTGGGGACTTCTGCTTTTCGTGGGAATTCCGCTTCCGGGAACAGGGGCATGGACAGGTTCTCTGATTGCCTCACTTCTGGAAATTGATATTAAAAAATCTTCTGTTGCCATTCTGGGAGGAATCATAATGGCGACGGTTATCATGTATATTGTTTCTTATACATTTCTGGGAAATATCGTACATTAAAAGAGCTGGAAACCGGGACGTCGGAGGACGCCCCGGTTTTTACATTTTGGCAATGGGTAAGTGGTGAAAAAAATGTCGATAAGAAATTCTTGCAAAAAAAATCTGCATCTGTGTATAATAGAACGTGGACAGAACTGTAGGGATATGTTACTATAATAAAGACAAGTTTTCTTATATTCATGTCGCTTCAGACGGTTTATCCCGATACACGAAATTTAAAGAAACCATAATTAAAAGAGAAATTATAAGTTTGATATAGAAGCAGAGGTTGATTATATGATGAGAGAGAGATATGAATCATTATCGCTGGTCTCTTTAAAGGAACTGGCGAAGGCAAGAGGGTTAAAAGGAATCTCGACGCTGAGGAAACCGGCGCTTATTGAGCGTATGCTGGAAGAAGATGCTCGGGAAGAACAGGAGAAAGTGGCTGAAGTACAGGAAGAAGTACAGAAATCGGAATTTTCAGCAGATGAGAAAGATGAGGAGAAAGCTCCGAAGAGGATACATGAAACGAATCAGAGCAGATCGCCGATTCGTACATACAGCAGCTATAACCGCAGCTACAGTGGCAGTAACCGAAGCTACGGGAATAACGAGAGCCGTTCCTATGGCAGTGAAATGAGAAATTATACCGGAGCTGAGACTCTGGTCTATGACGGCGAAGACAGAGTACAGGAGAAAAATCAGGCTGCAGAGATGGCGCAGCTTGACAGTGGAGAGAGGGCGAACGGAATTTTGGAAGTTCTGCCTGATGGATACGGTTTCATCCGCTGTGCAAACTATATGCCGGGAGAGAATGATATTTATGTTTCTCCGTCCCAGATTCGCAGATTTAATTTAAAGACAGGAGATATCCTTCAGGGAAATATCAGGATTAAGACGCAGGGGGAGAAATTCAGCGCGCTTTTATATGTAAGTTCTATCAATGGATTCCATCCCAGTGTGGGACAGAAGCGCTATAATTTCGAGGATATGACTCCGATCTTTCCAAATGAGAGACTGAAAATGGAACGTACAGGCGGAACAACCGCTATGAGAATTGTAGACCTCATCAGCCCTATTGGAAAGGGGCAGAGAGGAATGATTGTTTCCCCGCCGAAGGCAGGTAAGACAACTCTTCTTAAGGATGTTGCGAAATCTATTCTGAAGAATAATTCAGACATGCATCTTATTATCCTTCTCATTGATGAGCGCCCGGAGGAGGTTACAGATATTAAAGAGGCGATCAGAGGAGAGAATGTGGAAGTTATTTATTCTACCTTTGATGAGACTCCGGAACATCACAAGCGTGTTTCTGAGATGGTTATTGAACGCGCTCGCCGTCTTGTTGAGCATAAGAAGGATGTTGTTATTCTTCTGGACTCTATTACCAGACTTGCCCGCGCCTACAACCTGATTATTCCTCCAAGCGGAAGAACTCTTTCCGGAGGTCTTGATCCGGCTGCACTCCATTCACCGAAAAGATTTTTTGGCGCTGCCAGAAACATGAGGGAGGGCGGAAGCCTGACGATTCTTGCTACGGCGCTGGTTGATACGGGAAGTAAGATGGACGATGTTATCTATGAAGAGTTCAAGGGAACAGGAAATATGGAGCTGGTTCTGGATCGTAAACTTCAGGAAAAACGAGTATTTCCTGCTATTGACATTCAGAAGTCAGGAACAAGGCGAGAGGATCTTCTTCTTTCTCAGGAAGAACAGGAAGCGGTTTATCTGATGCGTAAGGCATTGAATGGAATGAAATCAGAGGATGCAGTAGAACAGATTCTAAATATGTTTGCCCACACAAAGGACAATGAAGAATTTGTGCAGACAGTGAAGAAACAAAAATGGTTTTGATTTTCCGTCAGGAGTTAATTTTATAGAAGAAAATCATAAAACATCTTGCAATTATAAGAAGCCTATGTTATAATCAGAAAGCTGTTTAATAAAGATTCGTCAATAGAATACGAATAAAGAATAAAAAATAGAAATAACTATAGAGAGGTGAAAATCATGAGAGAAGGAATCCATCCAAATTATTATCAGGCAACTGTAACCTGCAACTGCGGTAACACATTCGTAACAGGTTCTACTAAATCTGACATTCACGTAGAAATCTGCTCCAAATGCCATCCGTTCTACACAGGACAGCAGAAAGCTGCTCAGGCTCGTGGACGTATCGATAAGTTCAACAAGAAATACGGCCTGAACAAATAATTTTATAACGAATATAGCAATGTATGAGAACAGGTTGAGGTTGGGAAATCTCAACCTTTCTTGGTATAAGGGCGTGTTTTAGGAGAAAAAGAAATGAAATCATCAAACATTGGCGGGCAGGCAGTTATGGAAGGCATTATGATGCGTCATAAAGATAAATATTCTATTGCTGTGCGCCGGCCGGATAAAGAAATTGAATTAAAAGTAGAGGATTATAAATGTACTTTCGGGAAGTCTCCGTTTTGGAAGAAACCCCTTGTCCGCGGTGTTGCAAGCTTTGTGGATTCACTGGTTGTGGGGACTAAATGCCTGATGTATTCTGCTGAAATTGCCGGAGAAGAAGAGGATGAGGAGGAAGCAGCGAAGAAAGCCGCTTTGACAGAGGAGGAACGAACTGCACAGAAGGCAAAAGAGGACAGGCAGTTTAAATGGCTGCTCTATGTGACAGTAGCGTTTTCCATTATCATCTCCGTGGCAGCATTTATGCTCCTTCCTTATGCACTTGCAAGTCTCTGCAAAAAAGCCGGTGCATCTGAAATTGTGATTACGATTGTGGAGGCTTTTGTGAAACTGGCTCTTTTCATGGGGTATATGCTTGCTATCTCCAGAATGAAGGACATTCAGAGAACGTTTATGTATCACGGAGCAGAGCATAAATGTATCAATTGTGTGGAGCATGGTCTGCCGCTCACAGTGGAGAATGTTATGGCAAGTTCACGACAGCATAAGAGATGCGGAACAAGCTTTCTGTTTCTGGTAATGCTTGTGAGTATTTTCCTTCATTTTATTTTTGTTCTGGTACCTTTTTATTGGGTACGCTTATTTGGAAGACTTCTTATGGTACCGGTAGTTGCTGGCATTTCTTTCGAATTAATTCAGTGGGCTGGAAGAACAGACAGTAAGATTGCGGATATTTTAAGTAAACCTGGTCTTGCCATGCAGAAACTGACAACAATCGAACCGACTCCTGACATGGTGGAGGTTGCGATTAAGGCGATTGAAGCAGTTTTTGACTGGAGAGCTTATTTGAAAGAGGAATTCGGGAAAGACATTCCGGCAGAAAGCGAAGAGGAGAGTCAGGAATGATGGATAGCCTGCAGATATTGCTGGAAGAGGGAAAAGAATTTCTGGAAAAAGCAGGAATAGAGGAAGCTGGGCTTGATGCCTGGCTCCTCTTGGAATATACAACAGGAAGAAGCCGTGCGTATTATTTTGCCCATAGGGAAGAAACTGTAAAAAAAGAAGTGGCAGAAACCTATCGGAAGCTGGTGAGGGAAAGAGCATTACATATTCCTCTGCAGCATCTGACGCATCAGGCTTTTTTTATGGGATATGAATTTTACGTAAATGAGCATGTACTCATTCCGAGACAAGATACGGAAACTCTTGTGGAGTCAGCGCTAAACGTCTTAAAAAACAGGGAACATCCGAAAATCCTTGATATGTGTACGGGAAGCGGCTGTATTCTTTTGAGCCTTCTTATGGAAAAGAAAGACGGAACAGGAGCAGGGGCAGATCTTTCTGAGGAAGCGCTTAAAGTGGCAAAGAGAAATGCACGCAGTCTTGGAGTGGAAGACAGAACCGTTTTTTTGAAAAGCAATCTGTTTTCTAACGAATATTTTAGCAAAAAAGATGGAAAAAGCTCAGGGGAATATGATATTCTTATTTCAAACCCACCGTATATCAGGACTACCGATATTGAGGATTTGATGGAGGAAGTAAAATTTCACGATCCTCGCATGGCCCTGGACGGTTTCGAGGACGGACTTTATTTTTATCGGGAAATTACCGCTCGTGCGGGGGAATTCCTGAAGTCCGGAGGATGGCTGATGTATGAGATCGGTTTTGATCAGGGGAAAGTGGTTCAGGAGCTTTTGCACAAAGCAGGATTTATTAATACGGGAATCGTACAGGACCTGTGCGGGCTTGACCGTGTGGTTCTGGGACAGAAAGTAGGATAACAGGAGGAAATGCATGTTTGACAAATTAGATGATTTGCTCATTCGATTTGAGGAAGTCCTGAATGAACTCGGAGAACCGGGTGTCACAGATAATCAGGTGCGCTTCCAGAAACTTATGAAAGAACAGAGTGATCTGCAGCCAATCGTAGATGCTTATCGTGAATATAAAAAAAATAAAGAGACAATTCAGGACAGTCTTTCCATGCTGGAGGATGAGAAAGATGAGGATATGAGAGAAATGCTCAAGGAAGAGCTTTCCGATGCAAAGAAGCGAGTGGAAGAGCTGGAACATGAACTCAAAATCCTTCTTCTTCCGAAAGATCCCAATGACAGCAAAAATGTTATTGTGGAAATCCGTGGCGGTGCAGGCGGTGATGAGGCTGCTCTTTTTGCAGCAGAGATTTACCGTATGTATGTGAAATATGCAGAATCCCGCCGTTGGAAGACTGAGATGATGAGTTTAAATGAGAATGGAATCGGCGGTTTTAAGGAAGTAACTTTTATGATCAACGGAGCAGGAGCCTATTCCCGTCTGAAATACGAGAGCGGAGTACACCGCGTACAGCGTGTTCCGGAAACAGAATCCGGCGGAAGAATCCATACCTCTACCTGTACAGTTGCTATTATGCCGGAGGCAGAGGAAATTGATTTCCATCTCGACATGAATGATTGTAAATTCGATGTATTCCGTGCATCCGGAAACGGAGGGCAGTGCGTTAATACAACAGACTCTGCAGTTCGACTGACTCATATTCCGACAGGAATCGTTATTTCCTGCCAGGATGAAAAATCTCAGCTGAAAAATAAAGACAAGGCATTAAAGGTTCTTCGTTCCCGTCTCTATGAAATGGAACTGGCGAAACAGCATGATGCGGAAGCAGAGGCGAGACGAAGCCAGATTGGAACAGGAGACCGTTCCGAAAAAATCAGAACCTACAATTTCCCTCAGGGACGCGTCACAGACCACCGTATTAAGCTGACGATTCACAGACTGGAAAATATTTTAAACGGTGATCTGGATGAAATCATAGACAGTCTGATTGCGGCAGATCAGGCTGCAAAATTAAGTAACTTACAGGACGAAGAATAAGGCGTACACGTATGACCAGGGAGGAGACGTTATGCAGAAAACATCACTTGTGATCATGGCGGCAGGAATCGGAAGCCGTTTTGGGAAAGGAATTAAACAGCTTGCACCGGTAGGACCTAACGGTGAGGTGATCATGGAGTATTCCATCCATGACGCGTTGGAGGCCGGATTTAATAAAGTGGTTTTTATTATCCGTAAGGATCTGGAAAAGGAATTCCGTCATGTCATTGGAGAAAGAATCGAAAAAATTACAGAAGTAGAATATGTATTCCAGGAGTTGGAGGATCTTCCGGACGGCTTCGAAAAGCCGGAAGACCGTACCAAGCCGTGGGGAACAGGTCAGGCAGTTCTTGCAGCAAAAAAAGTTCTGAATGAGCCGTTTATCGTTATCAATGCAGATGATTATTACGGAAAAGAAGCGTACAGAAAGGTTCATGAGTATCTTGTAAGTGAGCAGCCTGACGATGGAAAGCTTCATATTTGTATGGCTGGCTTCCGTCTGAAAAATACTTTAAGTGATAATGGAAGCGTTACGAGAGGAATTTGTCATATTGAGAATGGGGCGCTTACAGGTGTAACAGAGACACATGATATTATCAAGACAGAAACCGGCGCCGGCGTGAAAAATGCGGACGGTACAATAGATGAGCTTGATGTAAAGAGCCTTGTATCCATGAATATGTGGGGGCTGACTCCTGCATTTATGGAAGCACTGGAGAAAGGGTTTGTTGAATTCCTTGAAGGGCTGGAACCTCAGGATATCAAGAAAGAATATCTTCTTCCGGAACTGATTGACCGTCTCATCAGATCAGGCAGCGCGCAGGTGGATGTACTGGATACGAAAGATACCTGGTTCGGAGTGACTTATCAGGAGGATAAGGCAGTGGTCATAGAAGCTTTTAAGAATCTAATGCTCCACGGTATGTATCCGGTAAATCTTTATAAATGATTCGAAAGGATTGAAATCCATAATTCAGGAGGAGAATTATTATGGGAAAATATTTTGGAACTGACGGTTTTCGAGGAGAAGCAAATGTGAAACTTACAGTTGACCATGCATTCAAGGTGGGACGCTATGTAGGGTGGTACTACGGACGTGACCATAAGGCAAAGATTGTAATCGGAAAGGATACGCGAAGAAGCAGTTACATGTTCGAATATGCCCTTGTTGCCGGTTTGACAGCTTCTGGAGCGGATGTATATCTTCTTCATGTGACAACAACGCCAAGTGTATCCTTTGCAGTTCGTACAGAGGACTTTGACTGCGGTATTATGATTTCTGCAAGCCATAATCCGTTCCATGATAACGGAATCAAGCTCCTTAACGGAAATGGTCAGAAGATTGAAGCTGAGATTGAAGCAAGGATTGAAGCATATCTGGATGGAGAAATCGAAGAACTTCCTCTTGCAACAATGGAGGATATCGGACGGACTATTGATTTTGCGTCAGGACGTAACCGTTATATCGGCTATCTTATTTCCATTCCATCCCGTGATTTCAAGAATATCAAGGTTGGACTGGATTGTGCTAACGGAAGTTCGTCTGCCATTGCAAAGAGTGTTTTTGAAGCTCTTCGTGCCAAAACATATGTGATTAACAATGAGCCGGACGGCACAAACATCAATACCGGTTGCGGTTCAACTCATATTGAAGTTCTGCAGAGATATGTGGTAGAGAACGGTCTTGATATCGGGTTTGCTTTTGACGGCGACGCAGACCGCTGTATCGCAGTTGACCACAGAGGAAACATAATCGACGGCGACAAGATTATGTATGTCTGCGGCAAATACCTGAGAGAACAGGGAAAATTAAACAAAAATACAGTTGTAACAACAATTATGTCCAATCTTGGACTTTATAAGTCTCTGGAAAGAGAAGGAATCGACTATGAGCAGACACTTGTAGGAGACAAATATGTGGCAGAGAATATGATGGAAAATAATTACAGTATCGGAGGAGAACAGTCCGGACATATTATTTTCAGCCGGTATTCCGCAACAGGAGACGGTATTCTTACTGCACTTATGCTTATGGAAGCATGTGTGGAAAAGAAAGCGACTCTTTGTGATCTTGCAAAAGAAATGGTTGTCTATCCGCAGCTTCTGCGAAATGTCAGAGTAGAGGATAAGATTGCTGCACGTGAAAATCCTCAGGTGCAGAAAGTAGTGCAGGAGGTTTCCGATGAGCTGGGCGGCGACGGTCGTATCCTTGTCCGTGAGAGCGGCACCGAACCGCTGATCCGTGTGATGGTCGAAGCCGGAACAGATGAAATCTGCCATGAAAAGGTAGCAAAAGTAGTGAAAGTAATGGAAGCAGAAGGTCTGATCGTCGGATAGGCGCTGATCTTTTGCTGTATAAAGGAAGTACATGAAAAATAGAAAAACTGCAGTTCTCCTCGCAGTTTGCCTGACAGCTTTTGTTCTTGCGGGCTGCGGAGGGGAAGCACAGAAAATTTATGAACAGGCAGGAAAAGACCTGACACAGGGAAGCTATGAGTATGCTCTGCAGGGATATCAGGCTTCGATTGAAAATGGAGTAAAACTTCCTCATTCTTACAGAGGAGCAGGAATCGCCAATCTCCGCATGGGAAATTATGAGGCGGCAGTGGAGGATTTTACCAGTGCGCTGAATTGTGAAAAGCTGGGTAAATCATTAAAGAAAGACCTGCTGTCTTACAGGGCTACTGCTTACATGAAAATGGAAGATTACGGAAATGCCATGGCAGATTGCCAGACGCTTTCTCAGGAGCATTCTATGGATGCAGACCTTTATTTCCTCACCGGAAAAGCGGCTCTTTCTCTGGATTCCTATGACGAAGCCTCCTCAAACTTTAAGTCTGCCTATGAAGAAAATCCGTCTTATGATATGGCAATCCGCATTTACGAGGTATATCTGGAACGGGATATGGAAGCAGACGGAACAGGATATCTGGAAGCTGCTCTGGAATCAGAACCGAAGGATGCGCAGGATTACTGCGACAGGGGCAGAGTTTATTACTACATGAATGATTATGACAATGCCAGAGAAGCCCTGATTCAGGCATCCAATGAAGGGAATACGGAAGCGCTTCTCCTGTTGGGAATGGTATATATGGCGCAGAAGGACATTTCCAATGCAAGAAGCATGTATCAGGAATTTGTTTCCAAAGAGCCTAAAGCAGCCAGAGGCTATAATGGGCTTGCTCTTTGTGATATTTCGGAAGGGGACTACGACAGCGCCCTTGCCAACATTGCGAGCGGAATTTCTGTAGCTGAGACAGAAGAGATGCAGAGCCTTCTTTTCAATGAAATCGTTGTCTATGAAAAGAAGCTGGATTTCACCACTGCCATGCAGAAAGTAAAGGATTATCTTTCCACATATCCGGAGGATAAGGCGGCAGCTAAGGAAAAGGCATTTTTAGAAACCCGTATAGGATAGGCAATAAGGAGTTTTCATGGAATATTTCAATGAACTGGAAGAACGTGTAATCCTGGTGGGAGTCCAGGTGAACGACAATGAAGATACAAAGGAATCTCTGGATGAACTGGAGGAGCTGGCGCAGACTGCAGGCGCAGTGACTGTGGGGAAGGTAATCCAGAACAGAGAGGCGATACACCCGGGAACGTACATCGGAAAAGGTAAAATCGAGGAGGTTCGCGCTCTTGTGCTGGCGCTTGACGCTACCGGAATTATCTGTGACGACGAGCTTTCTCCTGCGCAGCTTAACAATCTTGAAAGGGAGCTGGACTGTAAGGTTATGGACAGAACCCTTCTGATTCTTGATATTTTCGCGGCAAGGGCAGTGACAAGTGAAGGAAAGATTCAGGTAGAGCTGGCGCAGCTTCGCTATCGTTCTGCCCGTTTGGTAGGACTTCGGGAATCTCTTTCCCGTCTTGGAGGAGGAATTGGAACCAGAGGTCCGGGAGAAAAAAAGCTGGAATCCGACAGACGTCTTATCCGTACAAGAATCTCTGCGCTGAAAGAAGAACTTTCTCATGTGGAGAAACATAGAGAACTTATTCGCGCCAGACGTGACAGAGGAACCATGAAGACTGCGGCGATTGTAGGTTATACGAACGCAGGGAAATCTACGCTGTTAAATAAACTGACAGGGTCTGAGGTTTTATCTGAGAATAAACTCTTTGCAACCCTTGACCCGACGACCAGAACTTTGAATTTGGATGACGGGCAGCAGATTCTCCTGACGGATACAGTCGGTTTTATCCGCAAGCTTCCTCATCATCTGGTAGAGGCTTTTAAGAGTACGCTGGAAGAAGCGAAATATGCGGATTATATCATACATGTGGTGGATGCTGCCAATCCTCAGGTGGAAACGCAGATGCATATTGTGTATGAGACTCTCCGCGAGCTTGGTGTTTTGGGAAAAAAGACCATCACACTTTTTAATAAACAGGATCTTGAAGGGGCGAGTCAGCTTCGCGATTTTAAAGCGGACTATACGCTGAAGATTTCTGCAAAAACAGGTGAGGGACTTGACAGTCTGAAAGCTCTTCTTGAGAAGCTGCTGAGTGAAGAACAAATTTATATTGAGAGACTTTTCCCCTACAGCGAAGCAGGTAAAATCCAGTTGATCCGTGAGTTCGGACAGCTTTTGTCTGAAGAGTATACAGACACCGGAATTGCTGTAAAAGCAAGGGTTCCGAAGGAAATCTACGGAAAAGTCAATTGAAAATAAAATAAGATTGTAAACCGAATAAAAGAAATGGTAAACACCATATAGTGTGCTTGATATAAAAAAACACAATATATGGTGTTTTGTGTTGACGGAAGAAAGGCAGTCTGCTACAATAAACGTACAGCGCCTGACCGGAGAGATGAACCGGCAGGGCAAAAAAGGGTGACTGATCACAGTCTCAGAGCATCAGAGGCTGTGATAACAGTATGAGGAGGCAGAAAGATGTTTCAGGTAGTAAAACGTGACGGAGAGATTGCTGATTTTAAAATGGAGAAGATTACGTCTGCCATTAATAAGGCGTTTCAGGCGAAGGATAAAAATTATAACCAGGATATGATCGACCTTCTGGGGCTTCGTGTAACTGCCGATTTCCAGAATAAGATTAAAGACGGACAGGTAACAGTAGAGGATATTCAGGACAGTGTAGAGAACGTACTCATTCAGGCCGGATATGCAGATGTGGCCAAGGCATACATCCTCTACCGCAAACAGAGAGAAAAAGTCCGCAATATGAAATCTACAATCCTTGATTATAAAGAAATCGTGAACAGCTATGTGAAGGTGGAAGACTGGCGTGTGAAGGAGAATTCCACAGTAACGTATTCCGTAGGAGGACTGATTCTCAGCAATTCAGGTGCAGTGACAGCGAATTACTGGCTGTCTGAGATTTATGACAATGAGATTGCAGAAGCGCACAGAAATGCAGACATCCATATCCATGACCTTTCCATGCTGACAGGATATTGTGCGGGATGGTCCTTAAAGCAGTTGATTCAGGAAGGGCTTGGAGGTATTCCTGGCAAGATTACCTCATCGCCTGCCAGACATTTGAGCGTACTTTGCAACCAGATGGTAAATTTCCTTGGAATTATGCAGAACGAGTGGGCGGGAGCGCAGGCTTTTTCTTCCTTTGACACCTATCTGGCACCTTTTGTCAAAGCAGACGGCCTTACTTACCCTGAGGTTAAAAAATGCATTGAATCCTTTATTTACGGTGTAAATACACCGAGCCGCTGGGGAACGCAGGCTCCGTTTTCCAATATCACTCTGGACTGGACAGTTCCGGACGATCTTGCAGAGCTTCCAGCAATCGTAGGCGGCAAAAATATGGATTTCAAATATAAAGACTGTAAAAAAGAGATGGATATGATCAACAAGGCGTTCATTGAGACTATGATCGAAGGCGACGCCAATGGACGCGGTTTCCAGTATCCGATTCCTACCTACTCCATCACAAAAGAATTTGACTGGTCTGATACGGAGAATAATCGTCTGTTATTTGAGATGACAGCGAAATACGGCACTCCGTACTTCTCCAACTATATCAACAGCGATATGAAGCCGAGTGACATTCGCAGTATGTGCTGCCGTCTTCGTCTTGATCTTCGCGAGCTGCGCAAGAAGAGCGGAGGTTTCTTCGGTTCCGGAGAGAGCACAGGCTCTGTTGGTGTTGTCACCATCAATATGCCGAGAATTGCTTACCTTTCCAGAACACCGGAGGAGTTTTACAGACGTCTGGATCATATGATGGATGTTGCAGCCCGCTCTCTTCATATCAAGAGAGAGGTTATCGGCAAGCTTCTTGAAGAGGGACTGTATCCATATACAAAGAGATATCTGGGAAGCTTCAACAATCATTTCTCCACCATCGGTCTGATTGGAATGAACGAGGTGGGATTAAACGCCTGCTGGCTTGGAAGGGATATGTCTGACGAGGCTACACAGAAGTTCAGCAAAGAGGTTCTGGAACATATGCGCGAGCGCCTTGCAGATTATCAGGAAGAGTATGAGGGAGAGCTTTTCAATCTTGAGGCTACTCCTGCGGAATCTACCACCTACAGGCTTGCCAAACATGACAGGAAGCGCTGGCCGGACATCCGTACAGCAGGAAGTAAGGGAGATACGCCATATTATACAAACAGCTCTCATCTTCCGGTGGAATATACGGCAGATATTTTTGATGCTCTGGATATTCAGGATGAGCTTCAGACCCTTTATACCTCAGGTACGGTATTCCATGCCTTTATTGGCGAGAAACTTCCTGACTGGAGGGCTGCCGCGTCTCTTGTACGCAAAATTGCAGAAAATTACAGACTTCCGTATTACACTATTTCTCCTACTTATTCTGTATGTCAGGAGCATGGATATATTACAGGAGAATATTTCACTTGTCCGAAATGCGGAAAGAAAGCGGAGGTTTACAGCCGTATCACAGGCTATTACAGACCTGTACAGAACTGGAACGACGGAAAGACGCAGGAATATAAGAACCGTACGCTTTATGATATTGCTCATTCCCAGCTTAAGAAGGTTCATACAACGATGGTAACCATGACTGACGATGATGTAAAAGTTGAACCTGTAGAATCACATAAATATCTTTTTACAACCAGTACCTGCCCGAACTGTAAAATGGCAAAGAAGATGCTGGAAGGGGAAGAACTGGAAATCATTGATGCGGAGAAAAATCCGGAGCTGGCAAAGAAATTTGGCATTATGCAGGCGCCGACCCTTGTAATTATGGACGGCGGTAAGATGAAAAAATATGTAAACGCATCCAATATTCAGAAATATGTGGATGAGGAAGAATAAAAGATTCCGATAAACGCTCAGGCTGCTGTAGAAGTACAGCAGTCTGTTTTTTCGTAATCTAAAAGAAATCCCTTAAATTGTACGATGTAAAAGTAATATTCTGAATTTA
>Scooby_p1__coassemble_254_pt1 | contig 33409 bp, 34 predicted proteins | sample Scooby_p1__metabat2_low_PE_018 | metagenome-assembled genome bin Scooby_p1 | reverse complement strand
AACGCTGCGTAAACAACTACATGGCACAGTATGAAAAATAAGACTTGATAAAGAACAGACGGCTTCCATTGGAAGCCGTCTGTTCTTTATTACTTTTATTCTTTTGTCAACAGAAGTTTATTATAGGGAATCCCTTCTTTTTCCAGAATTTCCATTTCCCGCTTATTGCAGGTACTGATAATAATCTGTTTCTGCTCTTTATGCAGCCATCTGAGAACTGCTGCCAGGCGCTCCTCATCGTACATGCCAAAAACATCGTCAAGGATTACAGGAAATGGCTCTGAGCCGCACAGAAGCTCTCCTGCTGCCATTCTCAGGGCAAAATAAATCTGTTCCATAGTACCACGGCTCAAGCGCTCCAGCGGCACTGTACGGTCACTGGTATTTACCGTCATATGAAAGTTCCTGTCCATCAGAACTTCCTGATATTTACCACCTGTAATTTCACTGAGAATCTGAGATGTCCGTTTCTTCAGGCGGATCCCAACCTGATCATGGATATTTCCCGAAAGAGCCGCGATTGTATCCATAGCCATATTAATCGCCCGAATTTCCATTTCCTCCAAGCTGGGCAGATATGCATTTTCCACATATTCCTTATATTCCGCCTGGAGATTTCGAAATGCCGTTTCTTTCTCATTACAGGCTTCTCCAAGCGTTTCTTTATTCCATTTAATTTTTTCCTGCTTGGAAAGCCATCTTGCTTTCAGTCGTGTCCTGCGCTCCAGTTCCTCACCCAGCCGGATATTATACACAAATCCCGCTGCCGAAAGAACGATTCCTGCTGCAATACACAAAATTCCCGGAATCAGCATGTCCATAGCCGCAATAAGCGCAGCTCCGCTTCCTGCCCCTGCAAAAAGAGCAAGAACGGTTCCCATTCCCACAACTGCTTTTTTTCCGCGAATTTTGTCAATCCTCTCATCAAGGATCGCCTCTCCGTCATCCTCTCCCGGTTTCATACGGAGAGATTCCTCTTTCTTTTCCACCTGAGCGCTTTTTTCCCGAAGCTCCTCCAGTTCTCCCCGAAGGTACTCTATTTTTGTCCCGATTTTCTCTTGCTCTTTTTCCAGTTCCTTTTTCTTACGGTCTTCCTGAACCTGAAAGCCTTTTCTGGACATTTTCAACATCTGCATGGCCCGCCCCAGATCAATAGAATTATCTCCTGTCCCCTGATAACTAGCCATATAATTCTGAAGCTCACGCACAAGATCCTGACCTGTAACACTCTTTAACTGCGCCACAGAAACAGTATTGTCATATACCGCCTCGCTGACGCCCAATATTCCCTCTACTGTCCCCTGCTCAGGGTCCAGCAGACTTCCGTCATCCTCGCACAGAAGCTCTCCCTGCACATTCGCTCTGGAAAAATTCCTCATAAGTCGGAAATTTCTGCCTTTGTGCGAAAACCACATGATCCCGCCGTATACGGAAGGATTTTCCCACGGCTCATAACTGGAATACGCATCGTTTCTCGCTGCTTTTCCCCTCATTCTAGTCATCCCGTACAGCATTCCCTTAATAAAAGTATGCACCGTAGTCTTTCCGCTTTCATTTTCACCGTAAAGCACGTTTATTCCCGGAGAAAACGAAAGTGTCCGGTCGTGGATTTTACCGAAATTCTTAATAACCAATTGTCTGATAATCATATTTTCCTAATCACCTGTCTGTTATCTGCTTGTCTCAAGCAACGCCTGAAGCCCGTAATACAGAGCCTTTTCTTCCACCACATTCCTGTCACGAGCAAGAAAAAAGCTGATGTAATCGCCAATCAGCGTACCGCTGTACTGCTTACCCAGCTCCTCCAGGTTATAAGACGGTCTGGATTCATCCAGAATCTCTGTCACATTCCCCAGAGACTTTAGCTTTTCCGGAATCAGAAGAAGTTCCGGCGCGCGGTCACCTTTCAGAATTACGCGAAAAATATTACATCTGCCTCTTTTGCCCATCTCAGCGTCAAGCGCATCTTCAAGAGACGCCTGTGTAGAATCCTCATTCAGCGTCAGAATAATCTGTTCATAGGAACTTGATGCAAAAGGCACGAAGTTTGTACGAAGTCTTCCGTTCTCCAGATGCCCCTCAACATAGCCGTGCGCTCCCAGGTCATTTCTGTCAATAGGCTCCAGAGCCCCTGAATATGCTGCCTTATCTCTCAAAATAATCTGAGGCTTATGAATATGCCCCATAGCAATATAATCAAAGCCTGATGCAGATATGCCCTTTACATTCATAGGTATGTGCTGTGCATCTCCTCCATGCGCCAGAAGAATATGAAGCCCTTCTCCGTCTTTAGGACGCAGATCGTCATAAAGAGGCGCCGTAATCTCCTGATGCTCATAGCTCAGACCGTACACATACACATCAAGCTTTTCATCCTTTACACAAACCGGTTTCTCTTCTTTAAAAAAGGTTACATTACTCTCCCACTGAAAGTCTCTGTAAAAAGATCCCGGCTTTATATAATCATGGTTTCCGGCCATCAGATAGACTCTCGTCTCAGGAATGGTGGAAAACAAATAATTTACTTCTTTTAATTCCCTTAAAAGAGGCTGACGGTGAAACAAATCTCCCGCTATAAACAGCAAATCCACCGGATTCTCACGGATAACCGCAATAACCCGGCGGAAAGTTTCCCAGATTTGTCCCTCCCGCCAACTGCTCCAGGTACAGCCCCTGTCAGGGACTGCACCCAAATGTACATCTGCAAGATGAATAAATCTCATGCCAATCTCTCTTTCTTATTCAAACCTGATTATAAATCACAGTTCTTAACTGTTCTTGGGAACGGAACAACGTCACGGATATTGCCCATACCTGTCAGATACATCACGCAGCGTTCAAATCCAAGTCCAAAGCCTGCATGACGGGTAGAACCGTATTTACGCAGGTCAAGATAGAACTGATAATCTTCTGTTTTCAGTCCAAGCTCGTCCATACGGTTTTTCAGCTTGTCGTAATCGTCCTCTCTCTGGCTTCCGCCGATGATTTCTCCAATTCCCGGAACAAGGCAGTCCATAGCGGCAACTGTCTTTCCATCCTCATTAAGCTTCATATAGAAAGCCTTGATTTCCTTCGGGTAGTCTGTTACAAAAACAGGTTTCTTGAAAATCTCCTCTGTCAGATAACGCTCATGCTCTGTCTGCAGATCGCAGCCCCAGAATACCTTGTAGTCAAATTTATCGTTATTTTTCTCAAGAAGTTCCACTGCCTCTGTGTATGTCACACGCGCAAAATCAGATGTCATAACATGGTTCAGTCTGTCAAGAAGCCCTTTATCTACAAAAGAGTTGAAGAAGTTCATCTCCTCCGGAGCATTCTCAAGAACATAACGAATCACATATTTCAGCATAGATTCTGCCAGATCCATGTTATCTTCCAGATCTGCAAAAGCGATTTCCGGCTCAATCATCCAGAACTCTGCTGCATGACGTGTTGTATTGGAGTTTTCAGCACGGAATGTCGGTCCAAATGTATAAACATTACGGAATGCCTGAGCGAATGTCTCACAGTTAAGCTGACCGCTTACAGTAAGGTTTGTCTCCTTGCCGAAAAAGTCCTGTGTATAATCAATATTTCCATCCTCTGTCATTGGAATGTTCTTCATATCCATAGTTGTAACCTGGAACATCTCTCCTGCGCCCTCACAGTCGCTTCCTGTGATAAGCGGAGTATGGACATAAACGAATCCTCTCTCCTGGAAGAACTGGTGGATTGCATATGCGCAGAGGGAACGCACACGAAAAACAGCCTGGAATGTATTGGTTCTCTGGCGAAGATGTGTCATTGTCCTCAGAAACTCAAGGCTGTGACGTTTCTTCTGCAGCGGATAATCGGATGCGGAAGCACCTTCTACAGTTACCTCTGTCGCCTGAATCTCGAACGGCTGCTTCGCCTGAGGAGTTGCCACCAGAGTACCCTTTACGATAATCGCAGCGCCAACATTTAATTTACAGATTTCTGCGAAATTCTCCATGCTGTCATGGTAAACAATCTGTAATGTTTCAAAGAAAGTACCATCGTGAAGTACGATAAATCCGAAAGTCTTGGAATCACGGACACTGCGTACCCATCCTCCTACGGTCACTTCTTTGTCCAGGAATTTCTCCCGTTCTCTGTAAATCTCTTTTACTGTAGTCAACTTCATATCTATTCCTCTTTCCTCATAAAAATTATATTTTATCACGCCCCTGCGAGGCTGTTTATTAACTGTTTTACTGATAAGAACAAAAGGCGAAACGGTGTTCCAATAACAACCGTTTCGCCTATTATAGACTATTCCAGAGTATCATGCAAGGAGTATCCGGCGATTTTTACAGATTGTTGCTGTTTACTCCGTTCACAATAACTTCAGATTTATCCAAGAGTTTTCATGCAGTAGGTGAAAATTCTCTTATATGTTTTCGCCGTATAATGAAGCCCGTCGTCGTTTCCTCCCGTGCCAGTGCTGCTGCTGTCAAAACCGTATCCCTCTTTTTTCAGTTTAGAATACGTATCAATATAACTGTACTGCGCCCCCAGCGCACTGCGCAGGGCATTGTTGAACAGACGAACCTTTGCCTCGCTCCTGTCTTTTTTTCCTGCTTCCTTCAGCATGGAACGGTTAACCGGATTCAGCGACATGAAAAACAGTTCACAGTTGTGTTTTTTCAGTTCTTTTGCAATGGAATTCATATACAGTACATACCCATTCTGATTTTCCAAATCGTTGATTCCAAGATTAATGACAACTGCCGTAGGCTTCGCAAGGATACTGGCTGTTTCGTTTTTCACTATACTGTAAAGCTTCGGGTAGGCAACTGTCTTAAACCAGTCCAATCCTCCCCCTACTTTACTAATAAACTCGATTCCCTCTGTACGGGCTCCGGCATTTTTCAGCGCATTTTCCATGTAAGCCGTTCTGGAATCGCCGACAAATACAACTCTCTTATACTTGTAGTTATTCCACTGGGGGAGCTTGTCTGCAGGCAAATCCGGCTCATCTGACTTTCGAAATACTGCTGCATATAAATCCATGTCTTCTTCCACCGTAATTTCCATCTCCGGCTCATACTGAGGATTTACTGACTGTTTTGGTTTGTCCGACCATCCCATAAACGTATATCCGGCAGCGTTCCTTACACAGGGCAGGGTATAAACGGATCCCTTCGCCATAGTCGTAGACCTGTAGAAATCTCCCGACTCTTTATACAGAGTCACCTTTACTGCCTTCACCTGCACAGAATAAAATTTCACATTCCTGCGCACTGTGTAAGTCTTTCTGCTTGTTGCCACAACCGGATTTTTTCTGGTTGACCAGCCCTTGTTAATGTAGCCGTTTCTTGCCGGAACAAGAGGAAGTTTGATTTCTGTCCCCTCCTCCACGCGCATCTTCAGCTTCTTATATGCAGAATTGCTCTTTCCGTTTCCATAGAAAAATTCCACATTATAATAATTGCTCTTCCTGCGCACTGTATAGAACTTCATGTTCTTTGTTACTTTCACTTTGGAACCGGCTTTATAAACAGGAGTTGTTTTCCCCTTGGCAGTTGTCCATCCTACATTCTGATATCCCTTTGCATTCGGAAGCTCCGGAAGAGTTATCGTCTGATTCTTAGCCGCATACATTTTAAGATCCGCATAGGTCTTGCTTGTACTTGTTCCGCTGTTATTATTGAACGATATACTGTAAGGAAGCTTTGACTGTACTGCATAAAGCGTCATATTTCCGGATATCGTAATGGTCTGTCCCTGTTTATAGGAAACGCTTCCTTTGTTCTTCGTTTTTGACCATCCTTTCCCCGTATATCCTGTTCTCTGCGGAATCTCCGGCAATTTTACTTTATCGCCTTTTACTGCGGTAATCGTCAGTCCGGAATATGCGCTGTTGGAAGAACCATTCAGCAGGCGGAATTCCACTTTAAGAGCTGTATAACGAATCATATACAGGTCAAGATCGTCCAGAATGCGGTACCGGGAATTCAGCTCAAATTCTACTTCCCTTCCGCCCTTTACGCTTGTCCATCCGTAATTTACATATTTGCTTCCCGGCATATCAGGCAAAACAACAGTCTGACCTTCATAAGCCTCCAGAATTCCTCCATCATATATACTTGTACCGGAATTATTATAAAGGGTGACTCTGCACTTCTTCGCAGCATAGAAAGTCAGGACTCTGTCTTCCATGTAATCGCCCCAGGGTTCGTCCCTCCTGATAGGCACCTTTGTACCGGCATCTTCGCAGAGTATACTGTTATCCAGATTTTTGTCCTCCTCCAGTTTCCAGAAGTTTCCTTCCGTACCTGCTCTTCCTGGAACATCCGGCAATTCTACTTCCTCATCCCAACGGATCATTTTATCCAGACCTTCATAATAATTGTCTTTCGATTCCGCAAAACGCACTAGAATATATCCTTCAGGAACAGGCGTAGGGGTTACGGTCGGAGTCGGCGTAATCTCCGGTGTCGGGGTCACATTGGCTTCCGGTGTAGGAGTCACATCCGCTTCCGGTGTGATCTCCGGGGGCAAAGTCACACCCGGTTCAGGTGTAATGCTCAACTGCGGTTCTTGTGACGGGCTTTTATCCGGAGTTCCTGTAGGAAACGGAGTTACGACCGTCTCCATATCTCCTGCATTATCTGTGAAGATATCTTCTGTTTCTCCAGCAGAAAAGATGTCCTCAACATCGGAATATGCTTGCGCATTCCCTTCGAAATCCGCCGCCTGAACAGGAATTCCTCCTGTCAATAGTACCGCCGCGAGAATCCATGCCAGTACTCTCGTTCCTCTAATATTTATTCTGCCTTTATTCATATGTCATTCTACCTCCAAATGCCAGGTTCCTCTGAGCCTTACAGGCAGTTTTACAGTGTTTCAATAAATCTCATAAATGCATTTCTGCCTTCTTCTGTACATTTATACACACCTGCATCTTCAAGCACATGTACAAAAACATTTCCAACCTCAAGTCTGAGAATATCCTGAATATTTTCTTTATCAATCTTCTCATATTTCGGCAGAAATTCTGCCACCCACGCGGCATGCTTCTCAATCTTTTCATTGGAAGAAATATCCTTACCCTCAAGAATATACTCTTCCAGAATTTCCAGCTCTTCTTTTAATCTTGCCGGAAGAACCGCCAGTCCCATAACTTCAATCAGACCTATATTCTCTTTCTTAATGTTATGATACTGCGCATGGGGATGATAAACTCCCAAAGGATTCTCCTCTGTTGTAATATTATTTCTGAGTGTAAGATCAAGCTCAAAAAGTTCTCCTGACTTACGTGCAATTGGTGTTATCGTGTTATGAGGCTCCCCGTCTGTCTCTGCATAAATAAATGCAGCTTCATCGGTATAGCCTCTCCAGCATTCCAACACATGAGTTGCCAGTTCAATCAGTCTCTTTTCATCCTTATGGCGGATTCTAAGCACAGAGAGAGGCCATTTCACGATTCCCGCTTCCACATCTTCATATCCCGGAATCGTTACGTGTTTCTCAATCTCAGCCTTTTCCATAGCGAAGGTATAATGTCCGCCCTGGAAATGGTCATGACTTAAAATAGAACCTCCTACAATCGGCAGGTCTGCATTTGAACCAAGGAAATAGTGAGGGAAAAGCTTCACAAAGTCGAACAGTTTCACAAACGTGTTTCTCTCAATCTTCATCGGCGTATGCTGGCTGTTAAATACAATACAGTGTTCATTATAGTACACATATGGAGAATACTGGAATCCCCACGGGCTGTCATTAACCGTAATCGGGATGATTCTGTGATTCTCTCTTGCCGGATGATTTGCTCTCCCTGCGTATCCTTCGTTCTCCGGACAGAGAAGACATTTTGGATAGCTGCTCGCCTTCGCAAGCTTCGCAGCAGCAATCGCCTTCGGGTCCTTCTCCGGCTTGGAAAGATTAATCGTAATATCAATTTTTCCAAATTCACTGTCCACAGACCATTTCTGATCTCTGCATACGCGGTAACGGCGGATATAGTCGCTGTCCTGACTTAATTTATAAAAATAATCAGTTGCATCCTCCGGGCTCTTTTCATATCTGTCCCAGAACTCTTTCTGAACCTGCGCCGGACGCGGCATCAGACAGTTCATCAATCTTGTATCAAACAAATCCCTATATACAATACTATCCTCTATAAGGCCTCTTTCCACCGCCTCATCAAGAAGTTCTCCAAGAACTTCTTCCAGATTGATATCACTGTATTCCTCCTCTGTCTCAACATATTCGTCTTCCTTAAATACATCGAGAAGAAGGTTAATGGTATAATTTTTTTCACAGGCAGGTGTAAGCCCTGTCTCAATTCCATACTGTACAAGTTTCTTGATATTTTCGCTTAACATTACTGAATCCCCCTGTTTTTTATGCCAGTACATGAGCGCCGTCACCGATCTCAACTACGTAAAATTCCGCTTCATGTCCAACTTTTTCTTTATATTTTTTTCCGATAATTTCAATAAAATTATCTACTGCATCATTCTCCACAATACTCACTGTACATCCACCGAAACCGCCGCCTGTAATACGGGATCCAATCACTCCCGGAGTTTCCCATGCCAGATTTACCAGAACATCGATTTCTTCACAGGATACCTCATAATCATCGCGAAGAGAGACGTGAGATGCATTCATCAATCTTCCAAATTCTTCAATATTATTATTTTTCAAAGCCTGAACTGCTTTTACCGCTCTCTGATTTTCATAAACCGCATGTTTCGCGCGTTTACGGCATATATCGCTTTTAATAACTGCTTTATTAGATTCAAATTCCTCTTCCGTCAGCTCCCCAAGCGATTTAATGTCAAGAACCGTCTGCAAATCTTTCAATGCTGTTTCACATTCGTTTCGTCTGTCATTGTATGCAGAACTAACCAGACTATGTTTTACTTTACTGTTTGTGATCACGATTTTGGCAGTCGGAAGCTTCACCGGTGCATATTCAAAATTAAGGGTACTTGTATCAAGGAAGATTGCACAGTCCTTTTTTCCCATCGCACTTGCAAACTGATCCATGATACCGCAGTTCATTCCATTGAAATTATTTTCAGAATACTGTCCTATAATTGCAAGATCCTGCATAGTGAGAGCATCAAATCCATATTCTTCTCTCAGCATCAGTCCTGTAAGAACCTCCAGAGACGCAGAGGAGGAAAGCCCTGATCCATTTGGAATATTTCCATATATAAGGAAATCTACACCACATGGCATCTTGAAACCTCTCTTTTCAAACGCCCACATAACTCCTTTCGGATAATTTGTCCATCCCGCACTTTCGGATGGAATTAAATCCTCAAGAGATGTTTCGATAACCCCAAGTCTCTCGAAATTAACAGAATAGAAACGAAGTTTATTATCCTGCCTCTTACGAGCCAGTCCGTAAGTACCGATGGACAGCGCGCATGGAAAAACATGCCCACCGTTATAATCGGTGTGTTCTCCGATCAGATTCACCCGCCCCGGTGCAAAATAGCTGTGAACTTCGCCTTCTCCACCAAAAATGTCATTAAACTTTTTTAATAACTTATTCTGCATTTCTCTTCCTCCCAAATTATATTACAGCACATTCCCGCTTTTATCTCTTTCCATATTTCCACCGAGATAGAAATCCTCCTGTTTCTTAACTTTAAACGATTATTTCTGAAAAGTAAATAAGTTCCATGGAAAATTTTTCATGGTGTGTTTAATAGGCAAAATTTTCTATATAGCTTATAAAAATATTACCCGCCTTTTCAAAAAGCGCTGTACTGTCATTCATTCCATATGGATAAACTTCTTTTTTATTCGGGTCATAAAGATAAGTATTGTATTCATCGTATCCCACAATAACAACACTTGTCTTTTTACCTGTCTTTGCAACTACCGGTCTCTGAGCGCTTACCTCATAGAGAACACTGTCCAATGTACAGCCGGAAAGATCAATAACTGTTCCTTCTCCTTCAAGCTCCTTCTGTATCTTCTGCGCTTTCCAGACTCCTTCTTTCATAACCTTGGGAACATCATCAATGTTAAGCTGTATCTTTGTCTTTTTATTTCCCCTCTCCCACACATACTGCTGGTTGCGGTTTAATACAACTCCCATCTTTTTGTCTGCACACTTAACTGCTTCTCCCGGATTCGTATAAATACTGTCAAGTCCTCCTTGTGCGTATACATAATAAATATCGTCCTTTGGAATCTGAGTATCAAGAACAATCTCTCTCTCTTCCATACTGCGCATTTTTGCACGCACTACAAGAGGCTCTTCTGTCTCCGGTTTCTCATCAAGAGCAAGACGAACCACAACACCGGTTCCTGATGCATTAACAAGCTCTACGGACACACGGTTTGATGCCGCCTTTTTGTTATTCATAATATTATCTTTTTTCTGCGGAACATAAGCACTGTCGCCCGACTTTGCCGAGAGCTCAAACTCCATAAGAGTATTTCCTACCGTAACATCTGTTACGTATAATCCATCTTTATGGTATTCTTTTTTAATTTCCCCGTCAAAACCTTCTATGCGTAAAGTATGAAATCCCTCTTTTATATATCCGTTGTGGTCGGTAAGAATATCTCCTTCGTTAAGAAGTCCATAGATGATATCTTCATTCATAAATCCTACAGTTCGAAGCTGCTGTCCCTGCTGAGGAGATAGTACTCTTGTCTGAAGTGTATCGAAATCAATCTCTTTAATCTCTCCATTGCCTTTTTCGCCAGTCAGCAGCCACGCCGCATGAGCGTTTGTTTCAGATACTATAAATGTTTCCTCATCAATTCCCTCTTCCAGAACCTGATAAGTTCTCTCATTGATATCTATCTGATAAAGTTTCTGGGCAAACAGAAGGAACAGTTTATTCTCTTTATTGACGAAAGATAAGGTTCCAAGGTCTTTTTTCAGAAACTCATACGATTCTGTTGTCGGAATAAAAACCTTCTCTTCTACCACATTCTGGTCATTGCTGTAATGGTATACACACACACCACAGTGCCCCTCATGGATTCCCCTGTTCATATAACCATAAAGAACAAAATCAATATCTCCTTGATCTCCGACACGGATAATTTTTATATCATGTTCCACTCTGGAATCTCTGAAATCTCCATTTTCCTCCTTACGGAAACTGAAAATCTTGGAAATTTTTCCATTAACAGGAGAATACGACCACAAATCGCCCTGCTGAACAAAAACAATCAGCGTCCCTTCTTCATTCATCATATAACTGACTGCTTTATCTCTGATTCCCAAAAGTAATCCCTCGTCAGATACCACAGATGCCTCAGGATTAAACACACGATTTGCCGAACGTTTAAAATCCAGAAGGCGAATTCTTGCCTCCGTATATCGCATTCTGTAGAATTCCGTAACATCATAAATTCCCGTATCTCCACTGCTGTCCTTTGCGGATATCTGATATTCCATAGCAACGCTCGCAGTTGTTTCATTTATATCTTTAATAACAGGAATTCCTTTTCTGTAAATCTTAGGATTTAATTCTCCCCAGCTCACCTCCGACAAAGACGAGTGAATCGTTATATTTGAAAAGTTTGTCGGATTCCCGCTACTGTCAGGTTCCAAATAATCTGCCAGATCATCCGCAGTGGCCTTATCCATACATTTTTCATAAAATCCTTTTACAAATGTCAGATAATGTTCTGTATTAAGCTGTGCTCTGGAAATCACTCTTGTATAATAGTAGACAGTTCCCTTGTCCGTATCCAGCGAGATCTGCATGGAATACTCCTGATTCATTCTGAGGTCATTGTCAATCGCTATGATTGCCTTCAGATAGCTGTCAGCCTCTCTCAGTTTCTTTATCTTTTTATTTTCAATAACCTTACTCCCATCCGAAGTTCGGATTTCATAAGAAAGACTCTTAACTTTTGTATCATATGGCTGAATCACAAAGGCAAGCTTCTTCGACGTATCCAGCGGAGTGATGCTGTCCCTGGTAAAATCAGCCTGCATAGGCTGTGCATATCCATACATCCGGTTGGCATAATTTCCGCCTATATCCACCATCAGTTCCGGAAATGTCGAATCATTCATGTCTGAACGGTCATCTGTCGTCTCACTGTTCAGCAACAGCGCAGTTCCTGCCACCCCAAGCACAAACACCAACAGAAGAACCACGATTCTCCCCAGGATTCTCTTCATCTTATTCCCCTTTCTCAAGTACGTTTTCTTCCGGATAAAGCAATCTTTCCAGAGTCGGCCTAATCTGCAGGGCATTCATCATTTCCACAGTTTTTTCAGCGCTTCGGTATTTTCCCGTTTTTACTGCCCGAATCAGGATATTTTTAGGTGTATGCTCCATATCAATAAATTCCAGAAGCTGAGTATCATAGCCTTTACTTTCCAGAAGATTCGCACGCACACCATCTGTGATCAGCGCAGACATTCTTTCTTTAAGAATACCATATTTGAGCAGAGGTTCCAGTAATTCGCTCTTTACCTGCCGGTTTACCTCATGCTGACAGCATGGTACAGACAATATCACCTGCGCTCCCCACTCGACAGCCTTCGCCAGTGCGAAATCTGTTGCCGTATCGCAGGCGTGAAGTGTTACTACCATATCTACAGAAGTAACTCCCTCATACTCTGCAATATCCCCTTGATAAAAATGCAGCTTCTCATATCCGTATTTCACAGCCAGCTTGCTGCACTTCTCAATGACATCTGTTTTCAGATCAAGCCCTATAATATTGACATCATATCCTCTCAGTTCTCTGAGATAATAGTACATGGCAAAGGTCAGATAAGATTTCCCGCATCCAAAATCAAGGATTGTAACCTCCCTGTCTTTCGCCAGTTTAGGCAGAATATCCTCGATAAATTCCAAAAAACGGTTAATCTGTCTGAATTTATCATATCTGGAAGTAATGACTTTCCCTTTATCGTTCATAACCCCCAAATCAATAAGAAACGGAACCGGAATCCCCTCCTTCAGGATATACTGCTTCACCCGATTATGAGCCATAATCTGAACGGGAGCCTTTACAGGATGACGTTTCGCCTTAATCGTCACTTTGCCTTTTTTGCTTACAAGTACAGTGCCGTCCATCGCAGCCCCGACTGCCTGCATTTGCCCGAAATCTTCTCTCAGGGCTGTCTTGAGATACTCAATCAATTCTGTTCTCGTATAATTTTTATGAAAAACCTTTGTTCCCTCTGTAGCAGAGGTCTGGTAAACAATTTCATTTTTTAGCTTCACAGGGCGGATTTTAACCTTTGAAGGCCCATTCCCTCTCGAAGCACTCAGCACTGCCTGCTGCAGTTGCTCGTTAATCTGTTCTTCTAAATATTCTTTTAATTTTTCCATCTGTTTTCTCTATATTCAATCGCTGTGAATCTCTCTTTTAATTTTCTCCCGCCTGTCAGAACAATCTTCTGCAGCGCTGTCTTCTGCACCTTCTTCTGGAAATTTCCTGATATAAAAGCACCTGAATCAGTTCATCCAACCATCCGCTTTTCATAGCTTCCTGTATTTCCATTTCCGGTTCTGCCTCTTCTCTTATTTTCCGGCACAGATGATACAGCATATACTTATCCGGATGCTCATCGTACAATCTGCTTCCCTCATAGTCCAGGCGGCTGCATTCTTCCTCCACCCGTTCCTGAATTCTTCTTACCGCATCCGGATAATAGGATTTCATCAGTTCAAATTCCTCATCCTGTATTTTTTCCCCATCGTATAACAGGGGATTTATATACGCTGCATGAAATGGGAAGTATTCATCATAATACATAAAAAATCCTGCATTTCTTTTATCATCTATTTCAGTATATGCATAGCTGTATATTTTGTCTCTGTGCCATACATTTCTTCTAATTTCCGCAGGAATCCGCCTAAATCAATGCAAACAAGTTTATAATTCCCTAATCATTCCCAGCGTCAGGTTCACGCTGTGTTCAATCGCTGCCTTTTCAAAAGTCGGATAATCCACAGTTGCACTTCCATCTGCTTTATCAGAAATCGCGCGAATAATCAGAAATGGAATCTCATTAAGATAAGCAGCCTGCCCAATCGCTGCCCCCTCCATCTCTACTGCAAATCCACCAAATTCAGAAATAATAGCATCTTTTACCGCATTATCCGAAACAAACTGGTCCCCGGATGCAATTCTTCCCTCATGCACGTCAATCTCCGGATTCACTTCTTTACATACTTTCCATGCAAGTTTACGAAGCTTCTCATCCGCTTCAAAAGAAAATGCGTCCATACGCGGAATCTGACCCTTTCTGTATCCAAATCCCGTCGCATCCATATCATGATGGAGTACATCTGTAGAAAGCACAATGTCTCCAATATTCACCTCATTGTTCAGGCTTCCGGCAATTCCTGTATTAATTACTGCATCTACATGAAAAATATCTGCAAGAATCTGTGTACACATACCTGCATTTACCTTTCCAATTCCTGAACGCACAACCACTGCTTTTTTCCCCTCCAGTGTTCCTTCATAAAAATCCATGGAGGCTTTTTTCGTTATAACCACATCTTTCATCTTTTCTTTTAATCTGGAAATTTCCTCTTCCATAGCTCCAATAATTCCGATACAATTCATTTCCGGCACCTCTTTCTTTTTTTTGCTATTATAACATAGATATGGCAGATATGCTGTGTTTTTTTACTCTGGAAAAATTTTTTCGTTTCTGATATAATTAAATCCATTGAAAAATTAATTGGAGGAATCATAATGATATACAAGACAAAGGGAACCTGTTCTCAGGCTATCGAATTTGAAATTGATGAAAATAAGGTGCTTCACAACGTGAAATTCATAGGCGGATGTTCAGGAAATACACAGGGTATCGCAAAACTGGTAGAAGGAATGGATACTGACGAAGTAATCAGACGTCTGGAAGGAATTAACTGCGGTGGAAGAGGTACTTCCTGCCCGGATCAGCTGAGCCTTGCCCTGAAAGCTACTTTAAGCGAATAAGAAGAATTATAAAAGACTTCCGGGAACAATGTTCCCGGAAGTTTTTCGGTTATCTCCATACACCGTTACAGCATATCTGTACGATCCCATTTATCACAAAGCGCCTGAATTTCCCTTGAAAATCTTTCCAAATCTTTATTGGGTGTTCCTTCATTCTTCCTGATAACAGTAAGAAGGCGATGACCAAGACCAAGAAGTTTCTCGAATGCCCGCCGCGCTTTCGCAGTTCTCGGCGAAACAGACGCTTTCACAATTTTAATTCCTTTTGCTTCATATTCACACACATCCGCAACAAGATCATAAACCGTTCCGCTGAACGGAGCCATTGTGTCCAGCCCCAATTCCTCTTTAAGACGTCCGGCAAAAATTTCTGTCACTGTGTCTTCACCATGTGTAACAAAAACCTTCCGAGGTTTCTCCCTAAAAGCTTTCACCCAGTCAATAAGTCCATTGACGTCTGCATGTCCGCTGATTCCCGGCATCTGGCATATATGAGCCGCTACATATACCGGCTCTCCAAAAAGTTTTACTTCTTTTGCTCCTTCCAGAAGTGTTCGACCAAGCGTTCCGACTGCCTGATATCCTACAAAAAGAATTGTATTGTTTTCTCCCCACAAATTATGTTTCAGATGGTGTTTAATTCGTCCTGCGTCACACATACCACTGGCAGAGATAATAACTTTACATTCCTCATCAAAGTTAATCGCTCTGGAATCATCGCTTGTAACAGAAACACGAAGTCCCGGAAAACTTAACGGGTTAATCCCCTTCTGCGTCAGTGCAATCGCTTCCTCATCATAACAGTCATAATTGTGTTCCGCAAAAATAGTTGTTGCTTCATTGGCAAGAGGACTGTCCACATAAACCTTAAATCCATCATGACCATGTACCAGTCCATCCGCTTTAATCTGACGGATAAAATAAAGCATTTCCTGAGTTCTTCCTACTGCAAAAGAAGGAATTACCAGATTTCCGCCTCTGTCAAATGTTTCCTGAATAATCCGAGCCAGACACTGTACATAATCTGGACGTTCTCCATGACTTCTGTCACCGTAGGTAGATTCCATAATCACATAATCCGCCTCATGAAGATAGGTTGGATCTTTGATAAGAGGCTGATTCAGATTTCCAATATCTCCGGAAAATACAAGTTTTTTGGATATATCGCCTTCTGTAATCCTCACTTCTATGCTCGCAGAACCAAGAAGATGTCCTGCATCAATAAAGCGCACCTCTATCCCCGGAGCAGGCATTATTTTTTTCTCGTACGGACAGTTCACAAAGTTTTGCAGTACCCCCATCGCATCCTGCATGGTATAAGCTGGTACATAATCCGGTTTCCCCTGACGTCTGGCTTTTCGTGTCCGCCATTCTGCCTCAAACATCTGAATATGCGCACTGTCACGGAGCATAATATCACACAGATGGCAAGTTGCATCCGTCGCGTAAATAGGTCCTTGAAATCCTTTGGCATAAATCGCGGGCAGATTTCCGGAATGATCCATATGTGCATGTGTCAGAAGAACAAAATCCAAATCTTTGCAGGGAACCGGAATCTCCATATTTTCATAATAATTAGGTCCCTGTTCCATACCGCAGTCTACAAGGAATTTCTTTCCGGCAGCTTCCAGATAATAACAGCTTCCGGTTACCTCATGGGTTGCCCCGATAAACGTAATTTTCATATGCTGACCCCCTTTGCCAAGCGAATCTTTTCATTCGCCGCATTCATATTAACCAGACAACCATATTTCTGTGTCCTGAATCCCCCCCGTAGTTTCTACTTTTTATTATACACTACAATAGGCTGATTTAACAGCATTTTTCTGACAAATTACATGATTATTTTTCTGCTGCAGGAATCCTGCTTTTCATTTATATTTTCTTCCATCAACCTACCCATACACCGTTAGTCAGGGATGAAAGAGATTCTAAACCACCGTCTTCCACAGCATGATAGCCTCGTACTCTGTAATAATATCCTTTCGGAACAATAATATTCATACTCCGCGTTATATTATCAGCATTTTCTCTGGATAAATCCCAGTTCCTGTAAGTATAATAGCTACCGTTATCTTTTTGTTCCAGATAAAGCTTCAAATATATTTTTTCACAAGTATGATTCCCCTGAGTAATTCCGGTTATATTTATTTCATTACTGGATAGTACCCTGATATTCCCGGAACCATAATTCAGATCTTCCCCAAGAGATCTGTTACTTTTCATGTTGTAGGAACGCTTCTCTTCGACTTTAGCCGAATGTGTTTCTCCCCAAGTTCCATACGGCACTGCAGACATTATTATTTCCAGAAATACTATTCCTGTAACAACAAATATCAGGAATTTCTTATTCATTTTTTACTTTATTTCTCCTTCATTTGCAAAAACTCCCTTTGCATTCTTTGTATTTATCCTTAAAACAGAATATTTTCTACAATTTTTACAAACTCCTGCCTGGGCATTTTTCCCGAAAACAGATAAAACACATCATTTCTATTCCACTGGGCAATAAAGCTCGATTGTCTATTGTCCTCACCTTCAATTTCATAAACCTCCATTGGAATCTGTGTTTTGTCCAAACGAAGCTCCTTTGCCTTTTCACCATGGAAATCAAAATACAGACTGTCCTGAACATCATCTTTACGCTGTACATACAGTGTTGTAAGCATATCCTGATATTCATATTCTACAAAGGCAAAGTTACCGAATTCTCCGACTTCGCAGCTAATAAAATCAAATCCTCTTGGACGATAATGAATCGTCGGCATCTCTATTCCCAACTTTGTCTCAATTTCCTCTAAAGCTTTATCCTCTGTTTCTTCATGTCTGTCATTATTCTCTACATTATCAACAATCATCCTGACATCGTCTCCAGCCAGATATTTCATACTGTTAATAAAATACTGCCTGTTTGCTTTGCTGGTCATACTTGCGGCAAACACACTAATCAGACAAACTGCTGCCACACCTGCTATTTTCATGCCCCTGTGGAAACACCTGCTGTCCAGGATACATGATTTCTCTTTACATTTCTGTATTTTTTTCTTTGGTGATTCTTTCTCGCATTTTCCCCTATCCGGAATAGAAACAACCTTTTCGTCCTCTTCCCGATATTCTCCCCTTTCTTTAAGACGAGATACCAGTTCTTCGTAAGCCGCATCCACTTCCTCTTCCGTTTCTTCTTCATATTCCTCGAAATCGTCAGAGAAAATTGCGTCCTCAATTGCGTCGGCTTCGTTCAGGAATTGCTCTTCCAGCAGCCTGTCCAATTCTTCATCACTTATTTTTTTCTCCATTTTCTCTCCCATTATTCTTATCTTTCCTTGACAATTTCTTCACGTGGGTTCATATTTATGATTAATGATATAATTAATATCAAAAAGAAATCCTTAGGAGGAACCCCTATGAAACATATCGTACTTACCGGCGGCGGTACTGCCGGACATGTTACTCCAAATATAGCCTTAATTCCCAGACTTAAAGAGCTCGGCTATCAGATTTCCTATATCGGTTCTTATGACGGAATCGAAAAAAAACTCATTGAAGAACTTGGAATCCCCTATTACGGAATCTCTTCCGGTAAATTAAGACGTTATTTTGACCTGAAAAATTTCTCTGATCCGTTCAGAGTTCTTAAAGGTTTCCATCAAGCCAGAAAACTTTTAAAAGAATTAAAGCCTGATGTAATTTTCTCTAAAGGCGGTTTCGTTACTGTACCTGTTGTTATCGCAGCAAAAAAATGCAGGATTCCGGCAATCATTCACGAATCTGATATGACTCCCGGACTCGCAAACAAACTCTGCCTTTCCTCTGCCGCAAAAATCTGCTGCAATTTCCCGGAAACAGTCAGCAGTCTTCCCAAAGACAAAGCAGTTCTTACCGGTACTCCTATCCGCCGCGAACTGATGGATGGCGATAAGGAAACCGCCAGAGAATTCTGCGGTTTCACTGACGAAAAACCAGTTCTTATGGTAATCGGAGGAAGCCTTGGCGCTGCGTCTGTTAACGAAAACATCCGCAAAATTCTTCCTGAACTTCTGAAAGACTTTCAGGTTATTCATCTTTGCGGAAAAGGCAAAACCGATGAAAGTCTCAAATCAACAGAAGGCTATGTCCAGTTTGAATACATCAAAGATGAACTTCCTGATTTATTTGCCCTTGCAGATATCGTTATTTCCCGCGCAGGCGCTAATGCAATCTGCGAACTTAATGCATTAAAAAAACCAAATCTGTTAATCCCGCTTTCTGCAAACGCAAGCCGAGGAGACCAGATTCTCAACGCCCGCTCCTTTGAGCGCCAGGGCTTCAGTATGGTTATGGAAGAAGAAGAGATTACCGCGCAGTCTCTTTTGGATGCTGTTCACAAATTATATGCAAACCGAAAAACATATATCAGCGCCATGTCTGCCAATAAACATATGGACTCTATCCAGCAAATAACTTCCATTATAGAGGAACTCGTTCGAAAATAGTCATTCTTATCCGGTAATCAATCCGCAATTTTCTGATACTCCTCTTTCAGCCAGCGCTTCGTTCTCATAATTCTGTTATTCACATTACTGACTGTGATATTGAATTGTTCCGCAACGAAGCCTGGCAAAATATCAAAGATTTTAACTCTGATATAAATCTCGTAATTCAATTCATTTTTCTTTCGTAATTCCTGAAAAAGCAACTTAATTTTATGATGAGTTTCCAGTCCCATGATCATATCATCAATCTCATAGCTCAATTCCTTAAAACTCTTATCATCTGTGATTTCTCCCACATTATACTCATGCTTCTTATGAGCTCTTCTGTAGTAGTCGCTCACTTTATTAAACGTAATTGTTTTCACCAATCCATAAATTTTTCTTTCGTTTGACAAATCCAGACCTTCGCCCATATTATAAATACTGGCGAAAACCTCCTGACAGATATCATCAGCTATGTATTCATCGCGTACAAGCTTCTTTGCCATTTTTCTTGAGAAACCACGGTATTTTTTGTAGAATAGCATAAAATCCGCGTTTGTCATCATTTGTATCTCCTTGTCAGCAAAACCCTCAAGCTTTTACTTTCGCAAGAATTTCCTCTTTTTCCTCTTCTGTCAGTTTACCGGGTGTCCAGGTAATTCCAACTCCGTCATTTTTATATCTCGGAATCAGATGCATATGAAAATGGAAAACAGTCTGACCAGCCGGCTCTCCATTATTCTGAACAATATTAAGTCCATCACATTTCAAAGTTTCCGTCATCACTGTTGCCATCTTCTTTGCGAGAACCATCGCTTTCGCCGCCAACTCATCAGGCATCTCATAAATATTTGCCGCATGAATTTTAGGGAGAATCAGTGCATGTCCCTTGCTTGCGGGTCCCAAATCCAGAATAACGCGGAAATCTTCATCCTCATACAGTGTAGCTGCCGGGATTTCCCCATTTGCGATTTTACAAAAAATACACTTTTCCATGTTTATTTCCCTCTCCTTTTTCAATTTCATTATTATTTTATATGATAAAAAACAGAAACCCGCAATCCCTTATATTTTATTCGTTTTCCTGTTATTATCCCTTTATGATTTGTCGTTTTTATGCGAATTTTTCAGTACGGATTTTGTTGATATTAAAAAACCTAAGTGATACACTTTTTCATGAGGTGATGATATGCAGGTTAATACCACAGCAGAACAATTAAAAAATGAGTTTCAAATTACATTATCAAAATTCGCCCATGAAATCCGCAATCCACTGGCGCTGATCAACAGTGAGCTCCAATTAATGGCCTCCTCCCATCCGGAGCTCATTAATGATCCGCAATGGGAAGATTTACAGGACAATCTGGACTATGTAAAAGAACTGCTTAATGAATTCTCAAATTACAACAATGCCGACAAACTGTCTTTACATCCTGTTGCTCCCGATGAATTCCTCCGCAATATTTTATCCAGTGAACAAGCAACACTGGACTATCTGGGAATTGCTCTGGACACAGATATTTCAGACAGCACACGTTCTTTCCCTATAGACAGACTCAAAATGCGTCAGGCTCTTTTAAATCTGCTCCGAAATGCGACCGAATCTATTACACATACTCACGGTCGGATTAAAGTCTGTCTCAGAAACACAGGACAAGGTATCTGTATCTCTATCGAAGATAACGGATGCGGCATGACTCAGGAACAAATGAACCACATTTTCTCCCCCTTCGTTACCTCCAAACCAACGGGAACCGGACTGGGTCTTGCCATAACTGAGCAGATTATTCAGGCACATGGTGGTCATATTGAAGTAACAAGCCAACCTGATCAAGGCTCTGTTTTCAAACTTTTTCTGGGATGATACAAAAGCACGGCTAATACAAACCCGCCGAACAATCCTCCAACGTGTGCGGCATTATCCACACCGCTGCTGGCAAAACCAAAGTAAAGCGATAAGGCAGCCATGATTACCATTTGTCTGACAGAAAGGTCTCCCACCCTGCCCCTATGTCGAAGCAGTGCATAAATCATGGCTCCCATCACCGCAAACACTGCTCCTGAAGCGCCAGCTGACACTGCAAACTCATTTTTTTTCAGTTCTATATACAGAGAAAGGAGATTTCCTCCGATTCCTCCGAACAGATAAATGATCAAAAATCTGATTTTTCCGGCAATCTGTTCCAGTCTTCCGCCCAATACAAAAAGCACCAGCATATTATTAACAAGATGCCGAGATCCAAAGTGCAGAAACATACTGGTAAATATCCTGTATACACCGCCGTTCAGAATTTCCGGTGCATATGCAGCTCCGCATTCTACCATATGCATGGTATCATCTGTCCCGCCAGTCAGTTCCACAAACAGAAAAACCAACACATTTATAAGAATCAATGCAACTGTCACTGGTTCTTTTTTTAATTCTTCCACTGTTAACCTCTTTTCTGCTTTTTCAATTTCACAGAAACATTTTATCAGACCTGGCTGATTTTTTCAAAGTATTTCTTGATAAAATCCATTTCATCCTTATAAAATTCTATTTTCAAGATTTGTCCTTCTTTCATTCCAAAAAAACGTATCTTGCCTGGGCAAATGCAACCTCATCTTCGTTTTGCAGACAATACTCTTCCTCTGCTTTCAAAAGCCTTCCGTTTACTGTTGTTCCGTTTCTGGAATTTAAATCTGTCAGATAATATCCCTCTTCTTTCTTTTTTATTTTCGCATGGACACGACTCACTGTAGGAAGATCAATGACTGCATCTGACGCAGTCTGAAGCTTTCCGATAACCACCAGTTCTTTTTCAATATAAATTGTTGCAAGCTCTCCCGGTTCTCTGCTTACCAGGCTGGGCGGTCCATTTGTATTGTTCATAGAAAGAACTACTGTTTCTCCGACGTTTTTCGTCGACTTATTCTCCTGTATTGTTCCTGCCCGAAACTGCAACGGCATTCGCCCCAAACCTTCCGTATCCCTTTCTGTTTTTTCCCTAAAAACAATCTTTTCTTCCTGTTCTTTCCTTTCCGCTTTCGCATGTGCTCTTCTCAAATCCCTCTCCGAATCCTGTTTTCTTTCTTCTTTTTTCTTTTTTAATTTTTTTGCAACTGTATAAGCAAGCATTCCTGCCCCCATTACCGTAATTAAAATCCCAAGAATTACTGAAAGTTCTATTCCTGACAGATATCCCAGCATCTTCGCAGCCAGAATCATACTCAAAACCAGACTTCCCCCCGCAATACCTGCAATTTTTTTCAAAATCCCGTAACTGTTCTTTTTATTTCTGAATTTTTCATTCTTATCATCCATGCTTTGCCTGCAACTATCTCTCCAGAACTGTTCACTTTTAATATCAGTTGCCCCTGTTCCAAATATAGCTGTCTCTTCTGTCTGTATCTTCTGCTCCTCTCTTTCTTTTTCGTGCGGTCTCAATGCTATGTCCTCATCCTTGTCCGCTTCTCTGTCACGTCCTCTGTACAGTTCTTCCTTTATATGCTCCAGATGAAAACTGTCTTCCATTGCTCTTCTGTATATTCCATATCCAATCCTGACCGCCATATCGTCCTCATGGTTTATTTTAGGAAGAATATATTCTGTAAGTTCCTGAAATTGTTCTCTCAGATCTTTCTTATATCCCGGAAGAAAACAAAAACCTATTTCTCTTTTTTCCACTTCCAGAAACATATACTCCGGCATGAGCACAAGCTGTTCAGGATTCATCAGATATTCCGCCATATCTTCCATAACCCGGATAAATTCCCCAAAAATCAATTTCACTTCATCCTGTCCTAGCTTTCTGTTCTCATAAAAAGAAGCAAGCGCCTGGCGTGATGTAATATCGTAATATACAGAAAAATCCCCATTCACCCCCTGAATCCTGCATTTTATCAGAGACGGGACAACATTCCCAACCATCATTCTGACCTGATAAGAAGAAGTATCAATTTCTTTTTCACCATGAAGCACAAGATAATTATGATTCATATCCCGTTTATATTCTGTATACATCACTGCCCCCCAAATTCACCCAGAACTGCTTTTGCAGAGCGGATTTTACGTATCCAGCCTACAGGGCGTATAACCTGTGATGTTCCCTCGGTACGTAAGTGCCAGTTAAAATTCCCATATCCGGAAATCGTATCCAAATCATAGGTTACCTGAACTTCTCCCCCGACATTCGTCTGTGTACTCAGATTTTCTGCTCCGAAAAATCCCTGATTCCCAAGAACTTCACTTCTCATTCTTGCGTTTTCATATATCTGACCCTGCTTTTTTATTCCCTCCATACTTCCGCTGACTGCAGACTCATATGCCGCTGCAGTCAGCCATGCTCTGTTATGTACGAAAAAGCACAAATAAATAAGCCCCATGAGAACAAGAAGAATCAAAGGCATCAGACATGCTGTTTCTACCGTCATACTTCCTTTCTTTATTTCCACAAAAGCACACCTCCTATATACCCAAGAAAAAGGAACGGCACGAAAGGAATCTCGGCTTTTCTCTCTTTATGCAATATCACCAGAAGAATTCCTGCCCATATGGCACTACCTCCCAGACCAATCAGCAGCATTACAAGAAACTCTTCTGTTTCCATCGCTATCCCAAGAGCCATCATCAGCCATCCATCTCCCATTCCGAGAGCTCCTTTTGTCACAATGCTTACTACCAGAAAAAAAGCGCTGATTCCCACAGGGATAAAAAAACTCGTAGATATCCTGCCAGTGCAAGCCGTCCAGATCAGACTGCCCGCTGCAAATACCGCCGCTGCAACAAGGGAAATCTCCTTTCTCCTTATATCTGTCCATGTATTCAATCCCAGAAATCCCAGTATACATATTTCTTTCAGCATAATTCTCCTTCTTTCTACTCATCCACACCTGCTACAGGCACACACATCCCCAGCTTCTGATTCCTTTACCATACGTACGGAGCGTTTCAACCCGCTGCAGGTACCAAGGTTATGATAGCGGTTTCCCTGTTTCGTGATGTAAACACTGCCTCCAGGTTTCTGATTCCGACTGCAGGCTTCGCAGGCTGTATACTTTTCACCATACATATTTTTCGTTCCCAGGACTGAGTTCCCGGGAATTTGCCTAACAGAAAGATTCAGATAGCTGCATCCCAGCTTCTTGTGATACACGCTTCCGTTTTCTGTCATATACACCATATTTTCAGGCTCCCTCTGCTCTAGTTCTTCGCTTTCTGTCCCATATTCCTTTCCCGTCCACGCATGGACCTTTACTGTATTATGCATTCGCACGGTCGGAAGAGGTATCACTCCCCCTATTGGTTTATAACTGTACATATCCGGCAAAGTAATATCTTCCGGTCCCTCCCCCTCAAGTACATAGGCATACATTCCCGCTTGCTTCGCCCTTTCACATAGCTTAGTCAGATGTTCCGTCTGAAGCCGGTAAATATCCATAAAGGAAATCAACGTTACCATTCCCATAAAAAACAAGGGCAGGACAAGAGCAGTTTCAACAGCCAGACTTGCTTTCGCCATTGTTATCCTGCCACAGGCTCTCCCCGAAGAGGTGCAAAAAGATACCTTTCCAGAAAGCATTCTTCTGCATTTCGGGGGACGCAGAAAAAACCGACATCTTAAAGAGCGTTTCCTTTCTCTTTTTTCTGTTTCCTTACTATTTATGTTACTCTTTCTATTATTTTTCCCACATCTGTTTATCTGTATTTTTTTCATCGTATCTCTCTGAAAAAGCATCTTTTTGCACCCCTTTCTATAACAATTTTCATGTCATTCATAGCAATACTGTCTGGTCACTGTAAACGTCTTCATTTTATTAACTTCCACATCCGCAGATGCCTCAATAGACGTAATACAGGAATCCAGTTTAAAATCCGGTTTTCCCCCTATAGTTCTAACCGACAGTTCTACCATATCCATCGCTCGCATAACCTTTTTTTCTTTTCCAACAGTCATAAGAAATATCTGCAGATAATCTTCATATGACATGCCATTTTCACTGCTTCTTCGTACAGAATCCAGCCCTTCCAGGAGATGAGGCAGATTTTCCAGTGAAAGTTGCCAATCTGTGCCGTTCTTCACCAGTGGTACTTTCCCTCCGTCAAAAAGCTCTCTGACATCCAGAATACTCTCTGCAAATGACCAGCAAAACAAAAGCGCCGCAGTTATGGCTGATGCCGCCGGCGGAATCAGAAACCCTGAGGCAATAGCAAGAGCCAGCGCCTCTGCCTGCGCACGTTTTGTACTATCCGCAGCCAGACATGCAAAATTCACTCCCTCCCTTACAAGTAAAAGCTTCTTTGCCACAGCTTTCAAGTTGTCCGTATCTGCAGATTTCCCACCCAGAATATATTCCACCTGATATGAGAGTCCACCGCCGAATGGCTTTCTGAAATTCCCCAGTCTGCTCATAAGATACTGCTGAAATAAAAGCTTCGCCGCATAGGAATCATCATTCTCCAGACCATCAGGAATAGGAAGTCCTGTTTGTAACACCCTTCCACTGACCAGACTACGCGCATCTGTCTCCTTAGAAGAAATCTCATTTCCTGACGGTATCACAAGCTCCAGAAGCCCCATTTTCATAATTCTCCGTATCACAGCTATGGGATTCTCTGCCGGCTGTGCCACCGGAGGCTGTGCCGGAACTTCTCCTGAATTTTCTTTTTCAGCAGCAGCCTCTTTGGAAGCCTGTTCAGCCTGATTTACAACCGTATCATAGGATTCCAGAGCACCTCCTGATTCTGCACGCCGCCCTTCCTCTTCTGCATCCTTAACTTTATTTTCTCTTTCCTGCATTTTTCCAAGAAGGAGCTGTATCCCCTGACTTCCCAGTGTTTCTTTCATATAGTTTACAATCTGCTGATAAAATGCCATTCCGCTATCATCCGTTAACAGCCTGTACCCTGTAAACCCTCCTCCTTTCAAGGACAGCTTCTGACTGTTTTGTTTTAAAACAGGCTCCATATAAGAAATCAGATTATCATAGACCGTCGCCAGCTTCACTTCCCCTCCTCCTCCGGAACCGTCTAATGCAAACAAATCATACTCTTCCAGAAGTTTTCTGTCATACTGCCCAAACAGGGAATAAAGCCCAATGTCCATTCCATTTAAAATCTGGACTCTTGCAGCCGCTATTCTGACAGATGTAATACCGGCACAAACCAGAGACACCATAAGACTGAGTATCAGCGATAAAAAAACTGTAATACTTCCGCGTCTCGCCATATGAGAATACACCTCCTCCTGATCCATAGTTTAAATAGAATTACTCTGTTTTGTTATCTTAGAAAGAATCTTCTCAACAAGGGCAGTAAGCTGGTCTTTAAAAATGATAACAAGTCCGATAAGCACCACCAGAATCAGAATAATCTCAACAACACCTACCGCGTCTTCTTCTCTTGCAAACTCTTCTGCAATTTCCCGAAATTTCTCCATATTATTTCCTCCTTCTCTTTATATCCCGCCATAAAACGAAAGAAATGCGGGTATCATAATCAATGCCATAACTACCAAAAGCATCATAATCATCGGTACGAGAAGTTTTGTTGCTGCCGCTTCTCCCAACACTCGTGCCTTTCTTTTCCTCTCTTCCCATGCTTCTACAGACTCTTTTTCCAACATGTCAGACAAGTGCCTGCTCCCTTTCTGAAGATTTTGTATAAGCAGAGTTGCCAGCGTCTTGTACTTCACCTGTCCGCATCGCTCACCGAATCTTCGATATGCCTCCATCTCCGAAACACCGCTGTCCATTTCATAACAAACGCTTAGAATCTGATCATAAGCAAAACGGGGTCTAACTTTTTTCTTTCTTTTATAGTCCAGAGAAATTTTCTCAAAAGCCTTTCGTGCTGTCATACCTGCCTGAACAAGCAGAGTAAACTTCATAATAAGCCCCGGATAATCCATAAGCAGTTCTTCATATCGTTTCTGAATCTTCACCTCCTCCTCACGTCCTTTCATAATCAGAATAAGCAGTGCAGAAAGAAAGAACAAACCTGAAATCAAAGCTCCTGTTGTATCTTTCGGTTTTTCCCATTCAAGCCTCTTGCCATCCCATGATTCCGGCAGGTAATAGTAATCCGGATCGTTTTTTTTCTGATTGTATCTGGCTATGGCATCTTTTAATTCCAGTTGCCTTTTCTCTTCTTCTGTCAACTTTCTGCTTTCCTGCGGTTCTTTGGACTCTTCCAGTTCCTTTTCTGGTATCTGCACATATAAAGTTCCTGCCTTCTCTCCATCTACAGACACCAAAAATTCCTGCTCATAAGCTCCTGTTTCCTCCTTTTTCAGTCTGTACCCCTGCGTATAGACTTTTCCATTTTCACTGCCTGCGCTGAGGAGCAGACCCAGAATATTCCCTAAAGCTGCCACCAGAAGGAACAATTTCATTCCTTCTTTTCCACCGATTCCTTCTTTTGGTATCCAGCCTCTTTTCCACCCTGCATAAATTGCCAGAATTATAACAAAAACAACAATATGTATCCACATTCTCAGCTCACACCTCGATATCCACAATTTTTCTGCCAAGCCAATATGCAGTCCCATAAATTCCAAGACACACTGTCATCGCAATAACCCCAAACGGATTTCCGTATAAAACACTCAGAAATCCAGGGGATGTCATTTGCAGATAACAAATAATTCCGGCAGGCATCAGACTCATAACCATTTGCTCGGATTTTTTCGCTCCCAGAGTCGCCTCTATTTCTTTCTTTACATCAATCTTATCCCCCAGCATTCGCGCAGTTTTCTGAATTACCTTATTCATATCACCTCCTGTACGTTTCGCTGTGTAAAAAACTGCAGCGAAGTTTTCAATGTCTTCTACCTGACATCGATCTCCGAAATCCAGAAACAACTCCTCCAGAGGAACACTGATATGCTGCTGGCTCTCAATATAATGGAATTCTTCCAGAATATCCGTTCCCTTTTCATATAACCGTTCCAAATCGCGGACACAGGCGCTCACCGCGCTTTCTGCAGAATATCCCGCCTGCACAGCCACACTCAAGGAGGTAAGAGCATCTTTAAACTGATAATTTAAGTCTTTTTTCCTCTTCTTTATCAATTGCTTCCTTCTCCATCTAAGATAAAAGAAAACTGCAGGCGCCATCAACAGCAACGCCCAGAGGCTCTGATAAAACAAATAATCTGCCAAGAGACACAGCGCCGCTCCCTGTCCTGTATATTTCAGAATTTCTTTTGCAGAAAATTGATAATGTTCATAGTCTCTTTTTCCATAGTTTTTTTCTTTCTCTTTCCCATTTTTCATAATTCAATCCCCGCCCGTTCCAATTTTTCCCGGTGAAGAAGGGGCGCTGATTCTACCAAACCTCTCCCTTCCTGCCACCGGTATAGCGGCTGAGTCTGTATCTCTCCCTTTTCAAAGCCGCATACTTCAGTTATTTCCAGAACCTTTCTGGATTTATCCCGCATTCTTCCAAGGTGAACAAGTATATCTACTCCGGAAGCAATCTGTCTGCGTATCGCTTCCAACGGCAGTTCCACTCCCATCAAAGTCATCGTTTCCAGACGGGAAAGCATATCCCTGCTGCTGTTGGCATGAGCAGTACTCAGACTTCCTTCATGCCCTGTATTCAACGCCTGCAGCATATCCATTGCTTCTCCTCCGCGTACTTCTCCTACTATGATTCTGTCCGGCCTCATTCGAAGAGCCGTTCTGATCAACTCACGAATCGTTACAGATGCACCACCGTCCACATTTGCCATCTTCGCTTCCAGTCGTACCAGATTCTCAATTCCCTGTATTCTCAATTCCGCATTATCCTCTACTGTGATAATCCTCTCGTCGCAGGGAATAAATTCTGACAAAGCCGCCAGAAAGGTGGTCTTACCGCTTCCAGTGCCTCCGCCAATAACCATAGAATATCTGGCCTGCACAAGCCTGCGAAGAAACTGTGCACATTCCTGAGAAAGACTTCCCAGTTCAATCAGCTTTTCCATAGTGATAGGATGTTCCGGAAAACGCCGGATCGTAAGAATAGGACCATTTAATGCTACCGGATAAATCACGGCATTGACTCTGGCTCCGTTCTCAAGCCTCGCGTCCACAATCGGCATCGATTCATTTACAACACGATTGCATTTGCCCACAATCTGCTGAATAACATCCTCCAATTTTTCTCTGGATGTAAAACTCTTATGCCATTTGGACAGTTTCCCGCCACGCTCTACAAAAATTGTATCCGGTCCGTTAACCATAATTTCCGTCACTGATTCATCCTCAATCAATTCCTGAAGAACGTCCAGCTTACGCACCGAATAGAAAAGCTCCTGTCTAAGCTGTACCTTTTCTTTCAAAGGCATGCATGACTCCCGCATCTGATTCAAAATCAATTCATCTATAGCATCCAGAATCTCTCCATCTGATAACTCTCTGGAAAGATCCAATTGTTCCATCAACATTCCTCGAAGCATCCGAAACGATTCTCTGCTCATTCTCACCTCATTCTCTTTCTGCCCTTAAAATTTCCCGGACATAATCCCCAAGTTCACTCCATACCAGTTGCTCTATGTAATTTTGATCTGAATCCGTCCCTACATGAAAAGGAGGTCTGATTTTTACTGTTTTTTCCAATATCTGAGGAAAATCCCATATCCGCACAAAATTCTCAAACTGCGCGATTTTACAGGCAGACATAGTGTCTGACAGTACCGGCATATAAATACGTCTGCACATGTCGAGAAGTTGAAGATTCTCATCAATTCCATTTCCAATGTCCAGAATAATCACTTCATAGGAACTTCCCATGACGATCATCTCTATCAGTTTCTCCCAGTCCTTCCAGGGAGTACCTCTGACATCCGCAGGAGTCTGCACCGGCGGAATAAAATCCAGATTATTGACAGTTTGCACCATTCCATTCATCTTATGAATTAAATTCTGATTATCCTGACGCACATAATAAAGAAGATCACTCAAATTATGTGCAAATCCTTTCCCTATAAGTTCCTCAAATCCGGAATACTCCTCCAGATTCAAATATAAGACAGCCTTTTCCCGTGCCAAGATCTGTCCAAGTGCCAGCGCAAAGGAAGTTTTCAGACAGCGTCCTATAGGAGAATAAACTCCCAGGATCTCTGTTGTCTTTTTCAATACTGCGAACTGTTGCGGAAGCGCCTTCTTCTCTTCGCCATAACATGCCATAACCTCACGGATCACATCAGAAGATGACTGGTATTTATACACACTTGGATATGAATCCAATTCCGGAGGATGTACTCCTTCCGAAAGGATAATCATTTTACCAATATCCAGTTCCCGTACTTCCCGACACATTGCCTTCCCGGAAATAAGCAGCAACTCTATGTGTGTTTTTCTCCCATATGCAATGAGGCTTTCCACTGTTGTAAAAGCCTGGATTTCAAATGGAATATTCTTCTTCTGGTTCAGATAATCCATAAAATTCAGTGCATAATCCACTTCCAGATCACATACTGCAAAAATATTCCTTCTCACTGTTCAATAGACACCTCCTGCGTATAACGCGGTACTTAAAAATACCGGTACCGTAAAATGGAAACTCTCCGGAGATAAAATATTGAGTCCACTGTAAGGCATGATTTCTCCTGTCTTTACGCTTTCCTCAATATACCGGATAAAATAGTGGAATCTTTGGCTGAAATTGCCCTCAGAAATCAAGATTGCGGCAGATATGCCCGCTCCAAGAAACAAAGACATAAGAATACATTTCCATACTGTTCGCGGTCCCCAGACGCTGCCCAGAGCACAAAACAGTTTAATATCTCCGGCTCCTATCATATGAAAAAAGAAAAGTCCTCCAAGAACCAGAATCGGCAGACTGCTCCCTGCTGCAAAATCCCATATTCCTGCAGCCCCTTTCTTCCATATCTGGATGCCAAAACCTATAGCCATGGAAAAGCAGATCCATCCATTGTCAACTTTCGCAGAGCGCAAATCCATAAGAAGCGCCACTGCAGATACCACTACCGGAAAAAGGGTACAAAAAAACATAACTTCACCTCACTTCTCATATGTACTCTTTTCATACTCTAACGGATGGTGCAGTTAAATACTGTTTTTATCTTTCGTACTTTAGTGTAAAAAATAGTGGAAATTCCCGTCTGAATTGACGGATTATGATTACCAGAAGATTTCTGGTGAGTTTTATTATAGAGCAGAGATATACTTTTGTCCAGAGGGCTTTTTTGTCGAATATCTAAAAAAACTATAAACTAAATACTATTGCGCCTTTTGCTTTACTGCTGTATAATGATGCATGATTAAATTCAAAATTCAGATAAGGATACTATTATGAACGAGAAATCAATTGTAAAGGAAACAATAATAAAACAGATTGAAGATATGTCACTGAATGCATGGCCTTCTCATAAAATGGAACTTTACGACGGCTGGATTTTACGCTTTTCTTATTTTTATACACACAGAACAAACAGTGTCGAGCAGTTTGGAAATTCTGCCCTGCCCTGGAGAGAAAAAATCCCCTTTTGTGAACAGGAATACAAGCGGCTCGGTTCTCCTGCCGTCTTTAAAATCAGTCCTCTCGTTTCTCCTGATTTCGACTATGTATTGGAAAACCGCGGGTATTCCATTCAGCATACTACCAACGTTATGGCTGTGAATCTTTCTTCTGCACATTTGAACATTCCTTATCCCCGTGTAGAATTTAGACATAACGAAATTCCCTCACTGTGGATTACCAGTCTTTTTGATCTGAAAAGAACTACAAACCCGATTCACAGAAAAGTAGTCCCTTCCATGTATCAGGCGATCCTGAAAGAGACTATATGTGCCTGCGTAAAAAAAGACGGCAAAATCATAGCCACTGGACTCGGCATTCTCGACCGTGACTACATCGGCATCTATGCCATTCACGTAAAAGAATCCTGCCGCGGACAGGGTCTTGCCCGCCAAATCTGCACCGGACTTTTAAAGGAAGGTTTGAAAAAAGGCGTACAGAAAGCCTACCTTCAGGTTGTAGAGGGAAATACTCCTGCCAGAACTCTTTACGAATCTCTGGGATTTCAGAAAATATACACTTACTGGTTCCGCGTTCAGCCCGGATACCAGTTCAGAGAGATACAACAATGAACCATCTGATCTGTTTCGGCGACAGCATTACTGACTGCGGACGTTTCTTCGACGCCACTCCTCTTGGAAACGGTTATGTCAAAATGACAGCTCTTTCTTTCCCTTCACAGCACGCTTAACCGGCTCGCCTCCCAAAGCGGCTTTGAAGCAGTTACTGCAGACGGCATCCACCTCACTGCTTTGGGACATCGCATCATATCGGACGAATTGATGAAATTGTTATAAATACACTCAAAAACTCCGCCAGATATCTGACGGAGTTTATCTTTGGGGAATCATTTTTTTCAATACTGTTTTAAATCATACGGTTTTCTTTTCAAGAACCGACGGTGTGACATTCCCCACTACCATAGCAGTCAGGGGACTGAAATAGAGAAGACAAGTCAGCACACAGTAAATAGGAATCAGGATTGCAAACTGAATAAGACGCCCTGGCATAATCGTATAGAAGTTATAGCCAAGGAAAATTACAAGTCCTGCTGTTGTAAGGATCAGGGAACTTAAAACTGCTGTGAATACGATTGATACACAGATTCCCACTGTTTTGCCTGTTTTCTTTTTATTTACAAAGAGAGGCTTCGCAAGAGCAGGAATCACTCCCCATAAAATTGCCGCAACGGTGATAAACGGGTTAACTGCATATCCTTTCATCATACAACCAATAAGGTCTGCACAGAGACCGCAGACACCGCCTGCAACAGGACCAAGCCAGAGGCCTGCAAGAATCGTGGTCACACTACCCACAGAAATACGATACGCGCCTAGTTCAATAACAAAAACACGTGTAAGAATCAGGTGAAGGGCAATGAGAAGAGCCATATACACCAGGGTTTTTACGTTCCAATATTGTTTTTTCTGCATAATAAAAACACCTCCATAATGTTTTAAAAATAGAGTTACAGATAAATAATAATCCCTCCACATTATGAGATGTTCTCACATGTAGCAACGGGTGCGGAAAATATATC
>Scooby_p1__coassemble_253_pt1 | contig 33432 bp, 33 predicted proteins | sample Scooby_p1__metabat2_low_PE_018 | metagenome-assembled genome bin Scooby_p1 | reverse complement strand
ATATACCAGAAGGAACGAAATCCCGTAACAAAGAAGACGAATCACTGCACCTTCCGGATTCCCCTGTAGATAGCAAGTTTTCCAATTATGAAAAAAGCATAAAAATCAGGTAAGATTTGCCACTTTATTTGTAAAATTCACAAAAGGCTTTCGCGAAAGTACCCAGACAAGGGCAACGCAAAATGCAATCAGGGCAAGACTTTCCCCGTTAGTCTCCACGGAATAAAGCACTGTAGAACCATATTTAAAACAGCTGTACACAAGTCCGTGAAAAATATAAATTGCCATCGTTCTCTGTCCCAGATAGGAATACGGGCGTTTCTGTGTCGGAAGTACAAGCATGAACGCATATACCAGAAGGAACGAAATCCCGTAACAAAGAAGACGAATCACTGCACCTTCCAGATTCCCCTGTTCCATATCCGCATAAGAATAACGTCCATAGAATATATACCAGCTCAAAGTCCTGTGTACCTTATCTGCAAAGAGAAAAAGCGTCAGTCCGCCAAGAAGGGCAAGAGCGCCAAGATGACCTGCTCTGGTTCTGTATTTTTCCAGTTTTCTGCTGTCGAAATCGAGCCCTGCAAGGAAAAACGGGAAGAAAAATACAATACGCGGGATAGAAAGAAAGTTACCAAACTGCGTATATCCAATCAGAAGCCCGGCAGCAACGGACCATGCCAGATGATGGGGAATTTTCTGAACCAGAGGCGCCGCAATACGCCATACAAAAAGCGCCATCAGATACCACAGGGTAAATTTCGGTCTTGCAAAATAAAGGCCTGTGCTTTTATCAAGAACCAGTGTATACAGAAAATAGTATATGAGTTCATAGGTAAAATATGGGATAACCAGACTTTTCACCAGCTTCTTTATGGATGGAATCTGCTTGGAAAAATATCCCGATATAAAGATAAACGCCGGCATATGAAATGCCGAAATTGCCCATTTCAACTCATATAAATAGGGATTCTGCTCGCAGCAGGGATCAATGAAATGTCCAATCACTACCAATAAAATCAATAATACTTTATAGTTGTCAAAAAGATATTCTCTACTGTCTTTGTTCAATAACTTATGCCTCATCTTTCTGCCGGATTAATTGTGATTTTTGTTTTATTTTTACATAACAACAGACCCGGTCAGTGCTATTTTACGTTCCGGGTCTGAAAAATTCAAGAAAAAAATTTTAAAGTCTCACATTAATATCCTGTACCATCGTCTGTATTCTTAATGATTTTAACTATACGACTGGTTCCCAGACGATCTGCACCCAGACGGATAAACTCTTCCGCATCCTCAAGGGAGGAGATTCCGCCTGCTGCTTTTACTTTAACCTCAGGACCTACATGCTTACGCATAAGCTCTACATCTGCGAAGGTCGCGCCTGCTTTGGAGAAGCCTGTGGAAGTTTTAATATACTCTGCTCCGGCTTTTGTTACGATTTCGCACATTTTAATCTTTTCTTCCTCTGTAAGAAGACAAGTTTCAATGATAACCTTAAGGATTTTTCCGTTACATGCTTCATGGATGCTGCGGATTTCTTCTTCCAGTTCATCATATTTTTTGTCTTTTAACAGACCGATATTGATTACCATATCAATTTCTTCTGCTCCGTTTGCAATGGCGTCTTTCGTCTCAAAAACCTTTGTGGCAGTTGTGCTGTAGCCATTTGGAAAACCGATTACTGTACAGATGGGAAGTTTACCGTCTACATATTCCACGCACTGTTTCACATAGGAAGCCGGAATGCAGGCAGATGCTGCTCCGTATTTCATACCGTCGTCCAGAATCTGACGAATCTCTTCCCAGGTTGCTGTCTGTGTTAATAAAGTGTGGTCTACTTTACTTAAAATCTCTTTTTTATCCATAATAATCCTCTCTTCTCTCGCATATATTACAAGGTTTCGTTACTTATATCAATTTATCCAGAACAGAATATCCGATTGTTCCATCCGGCATTTTCACACCAAAGTTGTCTGCAATTGTTGCTCCGATTACAGCGAACGTATCTGTATTTTCCAACTTTCCGCATCCTGTCAGAGATGAGGAATAAGCTATGAAAGGAACCTTTTCTCTGGTGTGATCCGTCCCTGTATGCGTCGGATCATTTCCGTGGTCTGCGGTAATGATCAGCAAATCATCTTCCCGAAGTGTCTTCAGAAGTTCTCCGAGATTTTTGTCAAACTTCTCCAGTTCCTGTGCATATCCCTCTACATTACGGCGATGTCCCCACAGCGCGTCAAAGTCAACAAGATTGGTAAAGCATAAGCCCTCAAAATCTCTGTTTGCAATTTCAATGGTCTGTTCCATTCCATGTACGGAGCTTTTTGACTTATTGGATTCTGTCAGTCCCTCCCCGTCAAAAATATCAAAGATTTTGCCAACGGAAATCACATCAAAACCAGCTTCCTTCAGTACATCCAGTACTGTTTTTCCATATGGTTTAAGAGCATAATCATGGCGGTTGGATGTTCGCTTAAATTCACCTTTCTTTTTTCCCACATAAGGTCTGGCAATAACTCTTCCAACCTTCCATTCATCTTTCATCGTCAGCTCTCTTGCAATTTCACAGCAACGATAAAGCTCATCCAATCCAAATGTTTCCTCATTTCCGCATATCTGAAGAACTGAATCTGCAGACGTATAAACAATCATATGACCGGTTGCAATTTCTTCCTCTGCCAGTTCATCCAGAATTTCCGTACCACTGGCACTTTTATTTCCAATAATAACACGTCCTGTCCTTGCAGATAACTCGTCAAGAAGCTCTTTGGGAAAACCGTTCTCTGTGAAGGTTTTAAATGGCGTTGTAATGTGAAGTCCCATCATTTCCCAGTGACCGGTCATCGTATCTTTGCCCACACTGGCCTCAGACATTTCCATATAATATCCCTGAGGATTTTCAACCGGTGCTACTCCCTCCAGCGTATGAAGGTTTGCAATTCCCAGCTTCTGAAAATTCGGAATCTGGAAATTCTCTGTTCTCTGTGCAATATGTCCAAGAGTATCAGTTCCTGCATCTCCGTAATCCGCAGCATCGGGAAGAGCGCCGATTCCCATGGAATCTACTACAATTGTGAAAATACGTTTAAATTTTTTCAACGGAACACTCCCTTTCTTAGTTGAATCTCTCATTTCTCTTTATCTGCTTTGATAAGCTTACGAATAGCTTCAACCGCAACCTTGATTGCTGATTCTGTGTCGTGAACAATCGGATTATCAAGCCCTGCGGCATTTCTCTCCTGATTTCCCACTACGAGGAAATCAGAACCGCAGCGTACTCTTAAATGACTAGCCACAATAAACAGAGCAGCAGATTCCATCTCGGAAGCCTTGCATCCGAGGCGTTTCCATGCTTCCCATTTATTTAAAAGCTCATAACTTACAGGCATTCTTTCCGGCTCATGCTGTCCGTAGAAAGCATCCTTACACTGTACAACACCTGCATGATAAGTATAGCCGCACTCTTTCGCAGCAGCTACAAGGGCATTGGTAACCTCCAGATCTGCCACTGCCGGAAACTCAATAGGAGCATACTCTTTACTGGTTCCCTCCATACGGATAGCTCCTGTGGCAACTACAATGTCTCCACCTTTTACATTCATTTCCATTCCACCGCAGGTTCCTACACGGATAAAAGTATCTGCACCGCAAAGCGCCAGTTCTTCCATTGCAATGGATGCGGATGGTCCGCCTATTCCGGTAGATGTTACACTTACCTTCTCTCCATCAAGATATCCAGTATAGGTTACATATTCTCTGCTGTCAGCCACCAAAACCGGATCATCAAAAAATTTTGCGATTTTCGCACAGCGTTTCGGATCTCCCGGCAAAATCACATAACGTCCTACATCGCCTTTACGAATCTGTAAATGATACTGTAATCCAACTTCTCCTGAATAATTCTGCATCTGCTTTTCCTCCTTTTAGCGGGCCAGATTCTCCGGTCCAAATCCCAGCGGAAGTAATTCCTCCAGCTTAAAGTTCAAAACTCCGCCCTTTCCGTCCTCCAGAAGTATCCGAAATTCCTGCGGGTCGCAAAATTCCCGCATTATCTGACGGCATACGCCGCAGGGTGCACAGGTTTCTTTTGCCTCCGTATCGCTGGCTCCTCCTACAATAGCGATTGCCGCAAATTCTCTCTCCCCTTCTGAAACAGCCTTAAAAAATGCAGTCCGCTCTGCACAGTTCGTGGGAGTGTACGAAGCATTTTCAATGTTGCATCCCAGATATACCTTTCCCTTCTTTGTCAGAAGAGCCGCTCCCACCTGAAATCCGGAATAAGGAGTGTAGGCATGTTTTCTGGCTTCATGGGCAAGTTCAATCAGCTTTTTTTCTTCCAATGTATTTTCGCTGAATATTTTCTCATCCATTTTCTTTTTCTCCAATAAGACGGATTGTTTCCGTTACCAGCATCCTGAATTCTTTCGCAACACGGTCTGCTGTTTCCTGAACCTCTTTGTGATTAAGAGGCTGTGCAGACATTCCTGCCGCAAGATTGGTGATACAGGAAATTCCACACACCTTCATTCCCATATGGTTGGCTGCCATAGCTTCACAGGCTGTGCTCATTCCCGCTGCATCAGCTCCCCAGGTTCTGCACATTCTAATTTCCGCAGGCGTTTCATAATTCGGCCCTGTAAACTGCATATATACGCCCTGCTGTATAGTCACCTGAATAATCCTTGCCGCCTGTCTGATTATCTGACGAAGTTCTTTTTTATATACTTCACTCATATCCGGAAATCTTGGTCCCAGTTCATCAAGATTCGGTCCGATAAGGGGACTTGGAATTGCCGTTGTAATATGATCGGTAATCATCATCAAATCTCCCGGCTGGAAGTTATAATTTACTCCGCCTGCCGCATTGGTCAGAATGATGGTCTTTGCTCCCAGAAGTCCCATCAGTCTTGTTGGAAGCACCACATCCGACATATCATAGCCTTCATAATAATGTACACGCCCCTGCATGGCCACTACAGGAACCCCTTTTACATATCCGAAAAGGAATCGTCCCTGATGACCTGCTACTGTAGAAACAGGAAATCCCTCAATATCAGAGTATTCCAGAGTCTCCACGATATCCATCTCCTGCGCATATTCTCCCAGCCCCGAACCTAGAATCAGCGCAACCTCCGGTTTAAAAGTTATTTTACTTTTTACTGCATTTGTACATGTAATCAGTTTTTCATAAATTTTATTTCCCATATCATCACCTCTCTATTAATGCTGATACTGTTTCATTCATCTTCATATATTGTTCTCTGTTTATGCTGAATTTGTTTCCTTCTTTTGTGATCCAGCCGTTTTCATAGAATTTTTTTACCGCACGGTTTACTGTACGGACACAAAGTCCCGTCATCTCTGAAATCTCCGCTCTGGAAGATGTCACAAAGAACACGCCGTTTTTTTCGTTTTTCTTATAATTGTCCACAAGGTAAAGCGCCAACCTGTCGGCGCCCTGTAAAAACAGATAGGCTCTGCTTTTTCTGTCTGTCTCAAGTAAATAGCGTCCCACTGTTTTTGCTTCTCTTTTCAATGCATTGATATCTGTGTTTAACCATTTTTCGTAGCTGCGCTTGGGAATTTTTATGGCAATACAAGGTGTCACCGTTTCTATCGTAGCCGTATATGCCGGGAGATCGAGTACAAGCTCCATTCCTCCCATTGCTTCCAAGGCATCTACTCTCATAAAATCATATACAATTCCGTAAATTCTGTAATCTGCTGCCCGGACAATTCCTTTGATAATGAGATAAATGTACGTAACCGGTTCATTTTCTCTGATAAAGGTATAGTCCTTTTCCATTTTAATAATCTGAAAAGAATCAATGAGCCACTTTGGCGCGCCGGCAAAATACGCCTTCAAATCTTCATACTTCTCTTTATCCACTTCTCCAAGTACAGATATTGCATCATATAAATATTCACCCATGATTCTTCACCTCGTTTAGGAAAACGGGCTGCCCCACTTATCTGTGCGGCAGCCCTTTCTTTAATATCAGACGGGTATTTCCAAACCGTCCAAGTACATTTGATTAGTTAATAAGTTCGACTTTCACAACTTCTGCAGGCACACCTGTTGCGTCTTCTGCAACAGTATCGTTTTCTACTTTAATTGTTCCGTCAACCAGACCCTGGAAAAGCTCGTCATATTTTGCCTGGTCAAATTTTTCAAATTTAGATGTTTCCATCGGTAATAAGATACCGTTATCTGCTGCTGTCAGAGTTACGGATTTTCCGCCCTCAAAAGTTCCGTCATAGTAGGATTTTACTGTGTTGTATACGGAATCACCAAGATTCTTCATAGCAGATGTAATAACTGTGTCAGACTCTACAGACTGGTCAACGTCTACACCGATTACTTTACCGCCGGAAGTTTCTGCTGCTTTCATAACAGAGTTTCCAACTGCGCCGCCACATGCGAAAATTACTTCTGTTCCCTCGTTATACCATGCAGCTGCTTTCGCATTGTTTTCCGGAGTTGCATCAAAGTTTCCTACATAGGTGTATTTCATGGAAACGTCTTTCACACCAAGGTCTTTTGCTGCTGCATCAGCGCCCTGAATAAAGCCGTAGCCGTAACGAACAACTGCAGGAACTGCAATACCGCCCATGAAACCAAGTTTTGTGTAACCTTCTGCTACTGCTGCATAGCCTGCAAGATAACCGGCCTGCTCTTCAGCATAGAAGATAGACTCAACATTTTTTTCAATTCTCGGTCCGCTTGCCGGATCTGTTGGCGCTGCATCAATAATGATAAAATTTACATCCGGATATTTATCCTGTGCTTCCAGAACAGGATACTCAAACAGAAAGCCCGGTGTAACAATAACTTTTGCTCCGCCTTTTACTGCAAGGTCGATAGAGGTCAGACAAGCTGCGTCTGATTTTTCTGCCGGCTTATAGTATTTGCAGGTAAGATTATTGTCTTTCGCATAAGCCTCAAGGCCTTCCCAGGAACCCTGGTTGAAAGATTTGTCATCAATGGTTCCAACGTCTGTAATCAGGGCAAGCTCGTATCCTTCTGCTGCCTGAACTGTTGCTGCTCCGCCAAGTGCCATAACACCTGCTAATAATAAACTTAATAATTTTTTTCTCATGATTTCTTCCTCCTTTGGATTATTTATGAAAAATTAATAAGTTACACGTAATAAATCATCTGCTTCCCTTGTCATATGGAATTCCCTCTGCTCTCGGAGCCTGGGATTTCTTAGATGAGAAGATCAGTACGATCAGTGTGGCAACATAAGGTATCGTCTTATAAATCTCATTTGGAATCGGCAGAGATTTCAGCACAGGAATTGCTGAGTATGCACTTGCCAGAGTCTTCATGATTCCGAAGAAAAATGCTGCCATAAGTATTTTGTTGCTTCGCCACTGTCCAAAAATCAGAACAGCGATAGCAAGGAAGCCGTATCCGGCTACCGTTGCATTAAAGTTTGTGGAGGTCGGCACTACAAATACCAGACCACCAATTCCTGCAAGCACACCGGAAATAATAACGCCTGCATAACGAATCCTTCCTACATTTACACCAACGGAATCCGCTGCCCCCGGATGCTCACCGCAGGCGCGGAGGCGAAGACCAAATCTTGTTTTTTTGATAACAAAGGCTGCCACAAGGAAAATCCCGATACCAATAAAAGTTGTGATATAGCAATTCTGGAAAAACATAGGTCCGATAACAGGGATGCTTCCGAGAACGGGTACCTTCGCAATATAGAAAGTATCTGTAAAAGGAATCTGCTGAGATCCCTGAATCATACGAGCTGCATAAATTGCAAATGCCGGTGCAAACATATTCAGAGCTGTACCACTGATCGTCTGATCGGCTTTCATATTAATAGAAGCGAATGCGTGAAGCAGGGAAAATATTCCACCTACTGCACCTGCAATCAGGACTGCCAGTATCAGAAGTGTCTGTCCACTGATACGTTCCTGGAAAATGTTGATAAAGAAAATCCCCACAAAGGCTCCCATAACCATGATACCTTCCAGAGCAATGTTAATCACACCGCTTCGTTCGGAATACATTGCACCTATTGCTACAATCAGAAGCGGAATTGCAAAGTACATTGTCTGCTGAATGATAAAATATAATACGCTCATGCTTATGCCTCCTTTCCTTTATCTGAACTTCTGCGTTCTGCCTTTTTTGCCCGTTTCATCTGAATTCGGTGAATCATGTTTTTGAAAAGAAGGGATAAGGCTCCGCAATAAACAATTGCTGCGATAATAATATCAATCGCCTCTGATACAAAATCAAAAAGCTGCATGTTGTAACCGCCTACGGTAATATGTCCGATGAAAAGGCCGGAAAACAGAATACCGATTGGATTAGATAATCCGAGAAGGGCTACGGAAATTCCGGAAAAACCTTCCGGTGCAATAATATCAAGAACCTGAAGATATTTGCCTGAACCTGCAAGATACAGCAATGCTCCTCCAAGCCCTGCAAGTGCGCCGGAGATTACCATGGAAAGAACGATGTTTCTCTTTTCGTTGATTCCGGCATATTTACTTGCGGACGGATTAAGTCCGCAGGCTTTCAGCTCGTATCCAAAAGTTGTTTTGTTTAAAATAATATAAATCAGGATTACACAGATGATTGCTATGAAGATACCGATATTCAGGCTTGCTCCTACAAAAATCTTATCCATTCCCGCTTTCGGCAGAATCGCACTCTTCGCCACTGCTACAGACTGATTTTTAAGCGGATCATAAATATAATTTCTTACCAGAAGATTTACTATATACATACCGATATAGTTCATCATAATTGCCGAAATAACTTCATTTACATTAAAGAATGCTTTCAGGATTCCGGGTATACTTCCCACCAGAGCTCCTACAAGGATTGCCGCCAGAAGTGCTACAAGCCAATGGATAGCCGGAGGAAGAAATGTCCATTTCACTCCCACATATACAGCAGCAAAAGCTCCTGCTGTAAACTGTCCGGATGCACCGATGTTAAAAAGTCCTGTTTTAAATGCAAAACCTACGGAAAGACCTGTCATAATAATAGGTGTTGCATAATAGAGAACGTCTCCCACACCCTTCATTCCGTCTGTGAATCCGCCTTTTATAATCATCAAAAATCCATTTACCGCCTGCTGAGGATTACTCGCAAGGAGAATAAGGAATCCAAACAGAAGACCACATATAATTGCCAGAATGGAAGAACTGAAATTAATGAAGCCTTCCCCTTTAAATATTGATTTACGTTTACTGTTCATTCTTCACACTCCTTTTTGCTCCCGCCATGTAAAGACCAAGTTCCTCTGTCGTAATGTCTTTCGGGTTGAGGTCTGCAACAATCTCACCTTCATACATAACTACAATACGATCACTCAGATTCATAACCTCATCAAGTTCAAGAGATACCAGAAGGACTGCCTTTCCTGCATCTCTCTGCGCCACAAGCTGTTTATGAATATATTCAATAGCACCAACATCAAGACCTCGTACAGGCTGGACTGCAATAACAATCTCCGGATTGCGGTCAAGCTCTCTGGCAATAATCGCTTTCTGCTGGTTACCGCCCGACATGCCTCTGGCAATACTTGTTTCTCCGTGACTGGAACGGATATCAAACTTCTGAATCAGTTCTTTTGCATAATCCCGGATGGCATCAAACTTCATGAATCCATGTTTCTGGAACCGGTCTGTATAGTAAGTCTGAAGTACCAGATTCTCCTGAAGTGTGTAATCAAGAACAAGTCCGTCCTTATGACGATCCTCCGGGATATGGGCCATACCATCAAGACATTTCTGACGAATGCTCTCTTTTGTAATATCCTTACCGTTCAGAAAAACCTGTCCACTGTCCAGAGGCATCAGACCTGTGATTCCGTAAACAAGCTCAGACTGTCCATTTCCATCAATACCTGCCACGCAGAGAATCTCACCCTTACGTACTTTGAAAGAAACATTTTTTACTGCTTCTTTTCCGGATGTCTTACTCTTAATAGTCAGATTTTTAACCTCGAGAACAGCATTTCCGGGTTTCATCTCGTCTTTATCAACCGTCAAATTAACTTTTCTTCCTACCATCATCTCAGACATCTGCTCTTTGGTGGTACTCTGCACATCAATCGTTCCGATGTATTTTCCTTTTCTCAGAACAGTGCAGCGGTCTGCTACCTCTTTGATCTCATTTAATTTATGAGTGATAAAGATAATCGATTTTCCCTCTGCAACAAGCTGCTTCATTACCTTCATAAGCTCATGAATCTCCTGAGGTGTTAAAACTGCCGTAGGCTCATCAAAAATCAGGATATCATTATCACAGTACAGCATCTTAAGGATTTCTACCCTTTGCTGCATTCCTACTGTAATATCAGAAATGTATGCGTCAGGATCAATTTTGAATTTATACTTCTCACTGAGCTCCATTATCTTTTTTCTGGCATCTTCCATTTTCAGGACACCCATCTTTACAGTTTCCCTGCCAAGTACAATACTTTCCAGAACTGTAAAATTATGCACCAGTTTAAAATGCTGATGAACCATTCCGATTCCCAGATCATTTGCATCATTTGGATTATTTATTTTTACAGTTTTTCCATTGATTTTTATTTCGCCTTCCTCCGGCTGATACAGACCGAAAAGAACACTCATCAAGGTGGATTTGCCCGCTCCGTTTTCGCCCAGCAGAGCATGAACTTCTCCTTTTCTTACCTGGAGAGTAATGTCATCGTTCGCTTTAAAATCCCCAAATTGTTTCGTAATATGGTTCATTTCGATTACATATTCCACTCTTGTACCTCCTTTGCCTTTTCCCTTTGTGCAAATCGTCTCTACGTTTCAACTATTATACCTCATATTTGTACAGCCAAAAAGGACTCATGTCCTTTTTTTTATTTTTCAATTGTATTTTTGGCAATTTAACACTATTTACTAATTCTTTTTTGTGCATTTTTCTTCCAAAACTCAAAATCTGGCTTTTTCCGCATTTTCTTTCAATCTTTCAATTTCTTTTTCCGTAAGACCGAGTGTATTAACTGCCAGACTAAATTCTTTTTCCAGAGAAGTACCGGAAACTGTCGTATTATCTGTATTAAGAGTAACACAGAGCCCCTTTTCCAGCATTTTCTTTAAAGGATATTCTCCCTTTACTGCCTTTGTCTGAAAATTGCTGGTCGGGCAGACTTCCAACGGAATCCTGTGTTCTCTCAGATATTCCACAAGCTTTTCGTCTTCCAGACAGCGGACTCCGTGACCGATACGCCTGGCACCGAATTTCAGAGCTGTCCATATGCTCTCCGGACCATCGGCTTCTCCTGCATGGATGGTAAAAGGCACACCTGATTCTTTCGCTTTTTGAAAAATAGTTTCAAAGGATTCTGTTGGATAAAGAGCCTCTGCTCCTGCAAGATCTGCCGCAGCAACTCCCTTTCCCAGGTACTCTTTTGCCATCCTGATGGTTTCCAGATTTTCTTTTTCGTTATCTTCCATACGCATACAGCACAAAATAAGCTTCGCCTCAAACCCGTTTCCATCCGGCAGTCCTTTGATTGCCGCCTCTGTCACCTGCCTCTGTGTCAACCCCTTTTTCGTATGGAGCTGCGGCGCAAAGCGGATTTCCACATATTTAAGTCCCTGTGTTTCCATCTGCCTGCATACATCGCGAACTGCCTCTGTGAGTGCATCTTCTGTCTGCATAACGGAACAGGGCAGATCAAATTTTTCCAGATATTCATTTAAGTCTTTACAGTCAACCGGAGCTGTCATATACTTTACAAGTTCCTTCTCGTACCACACCGGTAGTTCAATCCCCTGTTTCTTTGCCTGGCGAATCACATATGCAGGTGTCAGAGAGCCGTCAAGATGTAAATGCAGATCAATTCCATTCTTCATGTTCTAACCTCCTGTTTTTCAGATTTCTCTTATTATATAACACAATAGCAAAAAAATATATATTTTTTATTCTTCCTGAATTTCCCCTGAGTAAAACTCCATAAGAAACTCCATAAATTGTGCAACATAGTTTTTCTGTACATAATCTTTTCTACATGCAAGATATAAGTTTCTTACCGCAGGATATCCGGGCAGAGAAAACATCTGAAGTTTCCCTGCCTGCACATCCTCCTCCACCGCTTTTTTTGAAATAAAGGAGATTCCAAATCCTCCGGCAACCAACTTCTTTATAGATTCCTGTTCGTTTAATTTTGCAACGACCTGAAGTTCCTTTTCCCGGATATTCATTCTCTCAAAATATGCTTCCATGCATTTCTTGCTTCCGCTTCCCTGCTCACGCATAATTACCGGTTCACGACGAATCATCTCGAAAAGCTCGCCTTCCTTTCCCTCCAGTCCCCGGAAGCGCTCCTCGCAGGGTGTGATCATAACCATTTCATCTCTGTAAAAAGGCAAAAACTCTATCTCCTGCGTCTGGATTTTCATTCCTACCAATCCAAGAGAATAGCTGCCGTTTATGATTCCTTCCAGAATTTTTCTGCTATCACTTTGTGAAATATGAAACTGTACATCCGGCGCTTTTTTACGGAACACTGGAAGTACCTCCGGAAGAATATAGTCTGCAGGAATCGTGGATGCTCCAAGACGAATCACTTTTTGATTTTCCTCTGCCCATCTCTGCATCAGCTCATCCTTCAGTGCAAGTATTTTACAGGCACACTCATATAATTCTATCCCCTTGGGTGTCACCTGAATACTCTTCGTATTACGAATAATGAGACGATATTCCAATTCCTCCTCCAGCATGCGGATGTGGGTACTGATAGTCGGCTGAGAAATGTACAGCATTTCTGCAGCTTTGGTAAAGCTTCGGTATTTCACAACTGCCACAAGTGACTGAAGCTGTCTTAATTCCATCTCATCTTTCCTTTGCGATTTTCCATAATGCCTCAACCGCCCTTTCTGTCTCTTCTTCTGTATTCCACCATCCGAAGGAAAAACGGATAGTTCCTTCCGGGAAGGTTCCCAGTGTCTTATGCGCAGAAGGTGCACAGTGAAGCCCGACTCTGGTCATAATTCCATAGGTATCATCTAACTCAAACGCAGCCTGCGCCATCTCTTTTTGAAGTGTCTGAACAGAAACCACTCCGGTTCTTCCGGAAATACCTTTCTTTCCCACAACCTTGATGTAATTTTCCTTAGGGTCTACACTTTTAAGTCCTTCCAGGAAAAGCTTCGTCAGAGCAAGCTCATGATTTCTGATTTCTCCCTGTCTGATTGTCTTATGCCACTTCAAAGCAGCGCCAAGCCCCAGGATTCCGGGAAGATTCATAGTTCCTGCCTCAAAACGGTCCGGCATGAGTTCCGGCACAAGCTCCGTATGACTGAAGCTTCCTGTTCCTCCTGAAAGCAGAGGTTCCAGTTCCTTCACCATTTCGTTTCTGAGAATAAAACCGCCGATTCCCTGTGGCCCCAAAAGCCCCTTGTGACCGGTGAAGCAAAGTACATCTATTTTCATTTTTTCCATATCAATGGGCAGAATCCCTGCAGTCTGAGCACAATCCACTATAAATTTCACTTTATGTTCTGCACACAGTCGTCCTGTCTCTTCTATAGGAAGCAAAGTTCCGCATACATTGCTGGCATGTGTCATTACCACTGCTTTTGTATTTTTTCGAAAAGCTTCCGACAATTTTTCTACAGGAAGAGTTCCATCTTCTCTGCAGGGAATTCTGGTAAAGGCTATCCCCTGCTTTTCCAGCTGAACAAGAGGACGCATCACTGCATTATGTTCCATAGAAGACACTATAACATGATCTCCACTGTGCAGAAAACCTTTCAGCACAATATTCAGACTCTCTGTAATATTTTTTGTAAATATCACATTTCTTCCGTCCGGACTGTGAAACATCTGGCAAAGAAGCTCTCTTGTCTCATATACCTTCTCCTCTACACTGTAAGCATTACTGTAACAGCCTCTACCGATATTACTTCCCATTTCTGTCATATAACGGTACATCGCATCCGCCACTTCCTTCGGCTTTGGAAAAGTCGTACTTGCATTATCAAGATAAATTCTGTTCACCTTTCATCCCCCCATACTCTTTTGTTTTACTATATCATATTTTCTGTCCGATTCCTATTACTTATTGGATTTTCAAATAATTTATATAAATATATCAATAAATACAATTATACTTTATTTTATGAAAATGTTATACTGATTTTAGATTTTATTTAGAGTATTTATAAAGAATACTCGGGAAAGGAGAAATTGTTTTGACTAAAAACAAAGAAAAACTCACAATTATCATTGCCGGATGTATCATCGGTGTCATCTCTTCACTTCTGGTATTCTTCGGAAACCCGGCAAACATGGGCTTTTGTATCGCCTGCTTTCTTCGCGATATTGCAGGCGGTGTAGGTCTTCACCGTGCAGCAGCCGTACAGTATATCCGTCCAGAAATCATTGGTCTTGTACTGGGAAGTTTTGCTGTTGCTCTGGCCAAAAAAGAATTTTCTGCCAAAGGCGGAAGTTCACCGATTACACGTTTCATGCTGGGCTTCTTTGTCATGATAGGATGTCTGATGTTCCTTGGCTGTCCATTCCGTATGATTCTCCGTATGGCTGGTGGTGACTTGAACGCTTTATTTGGTCTAGCGGGCTTCGTTGCAGGTATTCTGGCAGGCGTATTCTTCCTTAATAAAGGTTACAGTCTGAAACGTACTTACAAGCTTCCATCATCAGACGGCGTAATGCTTCCTGTAATTATGGGTTCCCTCCTTGTGCTTCTCGCAATTGCTCCTGCTTTCATCTTCTTTACAGAAGCAGACGGCGGCCCTGGCGCAAAACATGCAGCAATCGCAATCAGCCTTGCAGCAGGACTTATTGTAGGCGCCATTGCACAGCGTACACGCCTTTGTATGGTCGGCGGCATCCGTGATATGGTGCTTTTCCGTGAATCTAAGTTGCTCCTCGGCTTCATCGCCGTATTCGCAGGAGCGCTTGTATGCAACCTGATTCTGACAGCAGCAACTGCGGGAACTTACTTCAACCTCGGCATGGCAGGACAGCCTGTTGCTCATACAGATGGTCTCTGGAACTTCTTAGGCATGTTCCTTACAGGCTTCGGCTGCATACTTCTCGGCGGATGTCCGCTGCGTCAGCTTGTTCTCTCCGGTGAGGGAAATGCAGACAGCGCCATCACTGTTCTCGGTCTCATTGTCGGCGCGGCATTCTGCCACAACTTCGGTCTTGCATCCAGTGCAGAGGGACCTACTGAAAACGGAAAAATCGCAGTCATTATCGGCATTGTTTTTGTAACCGTTATTGCCTGCATGAATACATTCAAAAAAGAAAAATAAGGAGGATTCCCATATGAGTCTCATAGATGCAAGAGGACTTTCCTGTCCGGAACCGATGATTCTGCTGCGCAAAGCTATGGCATCCAAAGAAGCGCGTTATGAAATGCTGGTTGACAATCACGCAGCAAAAGAAAACACCAGCCGCTATGCCAAAAGTCAGGGCTATGAAGTCACTGTGACAGAGACAAACGGCGAATATAAGCTGGTATTCAAAAAATGAAATACATCGCAACTTTCTATTCTCATTACGGAGCCATCCGCTTCAAAAAACTGTGTGACGCAAAAGGCTATACAGCCAGAATCATGCCGGTCCCCAGAGATTTGAGCAGCAGTTGCGGCACCTGCGTTCAGTGGGACGGTTCTCCTGTCCTGACCTCTGAAATCCAGACAGATGAAGTAGAGCAGATGGCTGAGATTACCGAAAAAGGGTATTGTACCTATTATATGGCTGAAAACTAAAAGCAAGCAGGCAGGTGAAATCACCTGCCTGTATTTTTCTTAGGATTATAAAATTATTATCTCAGCACCTCAAGCCACACATCAATATTTCCGCCGCATACCATTCCTTCATCTTCCGCGTCTGCTGCGGTCATGTTTACGTTGCAGATCTGGGGCTGTGTTTCTCCGCTTCTGAGCATATGAAGAGCCCTGGTGCGAACGGCTGCCTCCATACAGCCTCCGCCGATAGTTCCAATCATCTGTCCGTCTGTACGGACGATCATCTTAGTACCCACTTCACGGGGCGCAGACCCTCTTCGTCTGACAATCGTACAGAGAACTGCGTCTGTCCCCTCTTCTTCCAGCTTGAGAAGTTCGTCCAGGAATTCATCCGGATAGCCGAAGCTGCGTTTCCTGCTGTTTTTGTGAGCTATAATTTCTCCCATAATGGAGACTGCAATCTCTTCCGGCGATTCTGCCGAAATATCAAGTCCAATGGGCGTATGTACTGCTTCCACCTGTTCCTTCGGAAAACCAAGCTCCACAAGATTTCTCTTTACAATGGCGGACCTTGCACGGCTGCCCATCATTCCCACATAAACATATTTCTTCTTCAGAATTTCTCCCAGGCAGATTTCATCGTATCTGTGCCCTCTTGTCACAACTACAAAATAAGAATCTGTTCCGCCTTCTGCATGAGAAAGCCCATCCACAAAATTTTCGCAGATTACTTCATCTGCCCCTGCTCTTCTGGCATTGTCTGCAAAAGACGGACGGTCTTCAAGAACTGTAACTCGAAATCCCAGCATTTTACCCAACGCAATAATCGGCATAGATACATGACCTGCCCCGCAGATAACCAATTTTTTCTGAGAAGAAACACAATCAAAATAAACCTGTTTCCCGGCTATTTCCTGAACTCCTGTTTCAGAAGCCTCTTTCAGACTGTCCAGATGACTATATAAAAATCCCTCGCCTGACGACCACACAAGTTCTCCATCTGCCAGAAGAAGCTTTTCTCCTGCTGATTCGCCGTCGAGCAAAGCTGCGGTCACTGCCTTTTTTCCCCGGCAGTTTTTAATTTCCTGAAATATACTCATAGTCATACTCCTTTCCCAAAGCTGCATGCCGGATAATGGCAGGTCTTACATCCAAGACAAAGACCTCCATGTCCCATATGGGCAATATCCTTTCTTGTCACAGGTACGCCTGCCGCCACACGGGGAAGTATCAAGTCAAAAATTGTAGAGCTTGCATACATCACACAGCCGGGAAGTCCCATAACGGCAGTTCCATCCTCAAAATATGCCAGACAAAACATGGCTCCCGGAAGAACAGGCGCTCCATAGGATATCACATTTGCCCCGGTAGCCTTGATAGCGCCCGGAGTCTGGTCGTCAGGATCCACGCTCATACCGCCTGTAGTTACAATGATATCACAGCCTTTTTCTTTAAGAGCAAGGATTGCCTCTGTGATTTTTTCCTTATCATCTCCCAGTATCACATGTTCTGCTGTTTCAATCCCGTAAAGCTTCAGCTTCTCTACAACCACCGGAGTAAAGGTATCCTGAATTCTTCCATAAAATACTTCGTTTCCTGTTGTAATGATTCCTGCCTTTAATTTACGGTAAGGAAGGAGCTCACAAAGCGGAGTGTCTCCTGCAGCCTTTTTCACCAGCTCCATCTTTTCTTTTTTTATCACAAGAGGAATCACCCTTGTTCCCAGAAGCTTGTCTCCTGCCTTTACCGGCGTATTGGTATGCCTTGTGGCAATCATCACCTCATCTATCTCATTCACCTCTGCAAGACGCTCCACATCCACACGGAACAGACCGTCGCATCCTGCCTTCAGTTCGATTTTTCCCTCTTTTACCTCAGAAGGCTCCATGTTGTCGTTGATACAGACTTTGCACAAAATCTCTGCTGCCTCGTTTTCGTGATACATGGAATCATCTTTTTCCCATACATATAAATGATCCTTTCCAAGACTTAACAATACGGGAATGTCTTCCTCCGTCACGATATGTCCCTTGCGGAAGCGCGCATCCTTTGTCACTCCCCTGATGATCTGTGTAATGTCGTGACAAAGTACCTGTCCTGCTGCCTCTGTTGTCTTGATCAATTTCATTTTTGCTGCCTCCTTGTATTCTGTTTCTCCTTGTTTTTTCCAGACTGTTCTAAATCTTTTTTTATTATTCCAGTCTGCGACCGGTTTTCTATATATTTTCTCATGAAATCTGGTTGTACTCTAACTAATATTGTATCACATTTTCCGCTCCAGAGGAGAAAATCTATACAATTTTTTTGTTTTTTACCCAAAAAAATTATTTTTCTTAAACTAACAGGATATAAATGTCTCCTTTTCAATCGTCTCAACTATGTTTGTTATGAAAAAACCGACCTCCAATCGTTAGATTTTTAATCTAACTTTTGCAGGTCGGTTCATATTTCCTGTGGTCTGAGCTTCTCTTTTCTCACTGCGCTTTATGTATACTTCAACACAGCGGCATATGAATCAAAATTATAATTCAATACAGCCTGTAACGTCTCCGTTGATTACATAGTACGCACGATTTTCTTCCGGTTTGATATATACTTTCAGGTCATTGAGTTCTTCTGCTTTTTTGCCCATCTCTTCCGTCCATAATTTCTTTACAGTCTCTACAACATCTTTCGCATATACTTCTTTGCCGTTGAACTGAACAAATACTTCTGTATTTACTGTTTTTTCAGCAGCTTTTTTTGTTGTTCTTCTTACAGCCGGTTTTTTAGTTGTTTCTTTTACTGGTTCTGCTTTTACTGCCTCAACAGTTTCTGCAGCTTTTACAGATGCGCTTTTAACTGCTTTAGCAGCCGCTTCTGTCTTCTTTGCAGCTCTTTTTGTTACCATAATACAGCCTCCTTACAAGGTACAAAACATGTTACCACTGTACTATACTACTTTTTTTTCTGTTTGGCAAATTTTTTCCATTTTTTCACTGCTTGTACTATCTTTAATACAATTTCCGGCTGATCCAGCCAACCACCTCAGAGTCCCAAATTCTGCAGATTATACTCCATATAAGATGCCAGTTTTTCCTTCAACGCTTCATTCTGAGGTAGATTCAAATCCGGATCCAGTCCCAGAATTTCTGCTGCCGCTTCACTTGCCTGTTTCAGGATATCCGCATCGTGATATATGTCAGCAAGCTTAAATTCCAGAATACCGCTCTGGCGGACACCAAACAAATCTCCCGGGCCTCTTAGTTTTAAATCTTCACCTGCAATATAAAATCCATCGTTTGACTTATTCAGAATTTCAAGGCGCTTCGATGTCTCCTGAACCTCATTCCCCTGCATAAAAATACAATAGGACTGGTGCTCTCCTCTTCCAACGCGGCCTCGAAGCTGATGAAGCTGAGCAAGACCGAATCTTTCCGCATTTTCCACCATCATTACTGTTGCGTTCGGCACATTCACTCCAACTTCTACCACAGTGGTAGAAACGAGTATCTGAATTTTTCCCTCTGCAAATTCTTCCATGATCTGATTTTTCTCTTTGGGTTTCATTTTGCCATGGAGAGCGGCAATCCGGATATCGCTGTCAAAAATACTTTTCAGCTTCTCTGTATAATCCAGAACATTTTCTCCGTCCATGCCTTCGCTTTCTTCCACCATCGGACAAATCACATAGACCTGTCGTCCTTCTCTGATCTGACGCTCCATAAAAGAATATGCCTTAGGTCTGTAGGAAGTTCCCACTACGCAGTTTTTTATAGGGAGCCTCTGTGCCGGGAGCTCATCAATAATTGAAATATCAAGATCTCCGTAAAGAATAATTGCCAGTGTCCTTGGTATGGGTGTCGCGCTCATAACCAGCACATTGGGGGGATTTCCCATAGTTGTCAGCGCCTCTCTCTGTTTCACTCCGAATCGATGTTGCTCGTCTGTAATTACAAGCCCCAAATTTTTGTAGGATACCTTTTCCTGAATAAGAGCATGGGTTCCAATAATGAGATTTACTTCTCCGGAGGAAATCCTTGCGTAAATGTCCCGTTTCTCCTTCGTCGTATTAGAGCCTGTCAGAAGTACCGGTCGACAAACTCCCGCCTCCTGCTCCTCCAGGATCTTTGTCAGCGCCTGGTAATGCTGTCTGGCAAGAACTTCTGTTGGCACCATAAGCGCTGCCTGATAACCATTTTCTGCAGCCATCACCATGGCCAGAAAAGCAAGAATCGTCTTTCCGCTTCCAACATCGCCCTGCACAAGACGTGACATCAGAGAACGCCCCTGCAGATCCCGCTCAATTTCATGCCATACATTTGTCTGTGCCTTTGTCAGAGAATAGGGAAGGCTTTCTATTATCTGTTCCGTCGTCCATACTCTTTTCATTGGAAATGCATTCTCTGCATCTTCTGTCTTTTCTTTCAGCATCTGTACTGCAAGAATAAAAAGAAGAAATTCATCAAATACAAGGCGTTTCCTGGCTGTAAGAAGTTCCTGCATATCGGGCGGGAAATGAATCGTCTGAACTGCATAATTACAGTCCGCAAGGTGAAATCTCTCCCTGAATTCTTCGGGAAGATACTCAAAATCCAGATTTTTCTCTTCCAGAACCTGACGTACAAGCTTTGTCACAGTCTTATTGGACAATCCCGCTGTGAGTCCATAGACAGGCTGCAGACTGTGTAGTACTTCCTGATAGGATGCAGGAGTAAAAATTTCCGGATGCTCCATCACAAGTTTTCCTTTCTTTTTTACTGCCCGCCCCCGAAAAATGAGAGTACTTCCTTTTTTCAGAACATTTCTGAGAAAGGGCATATTAAACCACGCCACCGGAAGAGTACCTGTTCTGTCTCCTATCGTGACACTGATCACCTGCACTTTTCTGGCAGGGCTTACGGAAACTGCGTTCAGCAATGTACCACACACCGCAGAAATACTGTTTTCCTCCAGATTTTCTATGGCAACCGGTTCCTGATACGCATCATAATTTCTGGGGTAATAATGAATAAGATCTTCCACATCCGTTATTCCCAGTTTCGCAAAAAGCTTTTCCGTTTTTTCACCAACGCCTTTCAAATCGCGAAGAAGTCTGCTCATATTCCATATCACTCTCCTTTTCAGGAAAAAGAAAAGCGGAAGTTACCTTCCGCTTTCGCTTTCCATTTATTTTATTCTACGGAAATCACATAATAGTAAATCGGCTGTCCGCCCATATTTACTTCTACATCACAGTCCGGATATGCCTCTTCAACCGCAGCCGCAAGTTCTTCTGCCTCTTCTTCCTCTACATCTGCGCCGAAATAAATACTGATAACTTCAGCCTCATCGTCCATCATCTGCGCAACTGTCTCTTTTGCCACTTCCATCCTGTCAGTTCCTACTGCCAACATCCCGGAATCACCGATACCCATGATATCGCCTTCATGAATCTCCTTGTCATCAATTCTTGTATCGCGCACTGCATAAGTAATCTGACCTGTCTTAACCTTAGAAACAGCCTGCATCATGGCTTCCGCATTTTCCTCACTGGATTTCTCCGGAACAAAACTAATCATTGCCGTCACACCCTGAGGAATCGTCTTGGTCGGAATTACCACGATTTCTTTATCCTCTGTAAGATCTCTTGCCTGATTTGCAGCCATAATGATATTTTTGTTATTTGGGAAGATATAGATTGTCTTTGCATTTACTCTTTCAATAGCATTAAGCATATCTTCTGTACTTGGATTCATGGTCTGACCACCCTCAATAAGGTAATCCACACCCAGTTCCTTAAAGATTTCCGTAAGACCTTTACCTGCAGATACGGAAATAAAACCGACTTCCTTCTGAGGCTGTGCCGCTGCTTCTTCCTTGGCAAGCTTCTCTGCATCCTTAATCAGTCTTTCCTGGTGCTCCTCGCGCATGTTGTCAATTTTCATTCTGGAAAGAGCTCCGTAAGTAAGGGCTTTTTCAATCGCCTGACCCGGGTGATTGGTGTGTACATGAACCTTTACAATTTCATCATCTGCAACCACCACAATAGAATCACCAATGGATGTCAGGAATTCTTTAAATTTATGTTCTTCTTCCTCCGGCATCGGCTTATCTGCAAGGATAATAAATTCCGTGCAGTAACCGAACTTAATATCAGCTTCTGCCTGAGGGGAAATCTTTGTTACTGCACTTCCTGTCTGTGTGCTGAACTGGGAATAATCCACTTCCTTACCCATATATCCGTCAATGGCACCTCGAAGCACTTCAAGAAGTCCCTGTCCACCGGAGTCAACGACGCCTGCTTCTTTTAATACAGGAAGCATATCCGGGGTCTTCTCCAAAGTCGCCTCTGCATGGTCAAACACAATTCGGAAAAAATCTTCCAAATCTGTTGTTTCTTCCGCCACTTCCAGAGCCTTTAATGCGGCTTCTTTCGCCACCGTGAGGATAGTACCTTCCTTTGGCTTCATAACTGCCTTATATGCAGTCTCTACGCCTTTTTCCATAGCTGCGGCAATAGCCGGAGCATCCAGTTCTTTATAAGTCTTTACTCCCTTTGTAAAACCGCGGAGAAGCTGGGAAAGGATAACACCAGAGTTTCCTCTTGCGCCGCGAAGAGATCCGGACGAAATTGCCTTGGCAAGTGTTTCCATATCCGTGGATACAAGAGAACCTACCTCTGACGCTGCCGCCATAATCGTAAGCGTCATATTCGTTCCTGTATCGCCGTCCGGCACAGGAAACACATTCAGTTCATTGATCCATTCTTTCTTCGCTTCCAGATTCTTGGCTCCTGCCAGGAACATTCTGGAAAGTATCTTGGCATCTATGGTTCTTTTATTCACCACAAGTTCCTCCTCTGTCCTAATCTATCGGTCGTACGCCTTCTACATAGATATTGATTTTCTCAATCTCCATTCCTGTAAAAGCTCCGACTTTATATTTCACATTGCTGACAAGATTGTCTGCAATCGTACTGATATTCACGCCATATGCCACGATCACATGGAAATTCAGGCGGATTTTATTGTCCTCCGTAACTTTCACACTGATACCGTGTTTCAGGCTGTCCTTGCGAAGAAGCTTGACAAGCCCGTCTTTCATGCTCACTGCGGCCATTCCGATAATCCCGAAACATTCCACTGCAACGCTTCCTGCGTAGGTTGCGATTACATCAGAATCAATGATAATCTGGCCTAATCCGGAATCTATACGTCCATTCATATGGTTACCTCCAATGCTTTCTTTACGTGACACTGCAGGACACCTTCTCTCTTTATCCAAGAACACTCTGGCGCTCTTGAAGGGGTGTTGAACATCCTTTTCATCCTGCCACGTTTTTCTGTATGTTTCTATTATAACCTCTTTCGGAAGAAAAAGAAATATAAATTTTCACAATTTTCTTTTTTTTACTTGCAAAAGAACATTTCATCTGTTAAAATGTAACTTGTTGAAAAAAAGCGTCAAGGAGGTGCTATCATGGCTAAGTGTGCAATTTGTGAAAAAGGTGCTCATTTCGGAAACAATGTGAGTCATTCCCATAGAAGATCCAATAAAATGTGGAAATCTAACGTGAAATCCGTTAAAATTAAAACTGCTGATGGCGGAGCTAGAAAGACATATGTATGTACTTCTTGCTTAAGATCCGGTTTAGTAGAAAGAGCATAATCTATGATGTAAAAACACCCTCGCATATTGCGGGGGTATTTTTTTTGCCTATCTGCAGAAAAAATGATAACCGCAGAGCAGACATATGGCTGATACCAGCACTGCAATGACATGCTCTGCGATTAACATTCCAATCAGCATTCCCAAACCTGTAAAAAATAAAATGAGTCCAATCAGTCTGCTCACGCCGCACCTGCTCTGCTATAGGATCTTAATATACTATATGCAAAAAGAGATACGATAAACACCTGTTATTCTGCCGGATTCTCCTTTTCTGTCCCATCTGCTTCGCTATTGTGAGCAGAATCCTCTCCTTTGGCTGTAAAGCCGTTTCCAGCACTGAATCTGTTTACAAAATCAGGAACCATATCAAGAACCTTTGTCAGACCATCTTGATTCTTGATGTTTACGAGTTTCGTATTTCCATCCTGGATCACAAGAACTGCACACGGAGTCATTTTGCCTCCGAGACCGCCGCCTCCGTTATTTTTGTTGTCGGACGAAAAAGCTCCGGCTCCCACACCGAAAGACACATCAACCAGAGGAAGAATAATCGTGTTCCCCACATGGATGGCATCTCCAACCACTGTCTTCGCGGACACGAAACTGTCCATTCCTTTAAATAATGAATTTACTGTCTCTTTGAAATTGTTTTCATTTACTGCCATTTTTAGTCCTCCTTATGTTTTCCGTGCTTCGCCCGTTTGATGGCGTACTTCACATTTTTGTTAAAATATATTACAACTGCCGCTTTTAGCAGGACAATTCCATAAATTCTTCCTTTAAAGCAGATTTCACCCTCCAGAATATTTTCTCCATCAAACCGAGGATGTACTGCCACACGGTTCTTATGGAGAGGAAAACTCATTCCCACCAGCCCCAGTACTCTTCCTGTAACAGACGGGTCTGAAAAACCAAAGATTACATTTCCCCAAACCTTTGTAGGAAGAATGTGCCTCAAGAGCCCTTTTGCATAGCTCCACACAAGGGAAGCTGCCGCCTTTACTTTTGGATGATGGATATATCTTTTCCACCAGTCTATTTTACCATGAATTCTGTTGAATGTTAATCTGATGTTCTTTATTTTGTCAGGTATTTCTGCTAGTTTCTCCGAAATCCGCCGGAATAATCCCTTATTTTTATCAGCTTCCAGTTTCAGAGTATTCTCCGGAAAAGCAGAATCTTCTTCAAAAAAATCCTCTTCTTCAAAAACCTCTTCTGTATCCGTCCGGGGAATCTTCTTCATAGAACATTCTTCTGTACGAGTATTCTCCCGAGCCTGATTCTCTCCGATGTTTTTCTGTCCTGCCTTTTTTTGTTTCTTTTCTTTTCTCTTCTCAATCCATGCTTTGAATTTTTCCACGGAAATTCCCAGAACTCTTACACTGATTCCGCTCTCTCCGTTTTTTCTGGTTGCTGTAACACAAATCCCGCGAAACAGCCAGCTGATTCCAACCTGTCCTTCTGCCTCTTTCCATTCGCCATCCTTCTTCCCCTGCCCTTGATATCTCACAGGACAGAAAAGCAGTAGAAGAAGCAAAAGAAGCACAACTCCAAGGAACACCCCTAGAAGAATCAATATCATTTTTAATATCAGCCACAATATATGTAACATGCATTCACCTGTTCTTTAGATACTCAGCAACCTTAAAGGAGCCTGTTTCCCTGTAAATTTCTCCAAGCAGCTCTGCTGCCATTTCCATAGCCTCATCTTTTCCTTTCGCCATGCCGAAAATCAAAGGACAAATTTCCCTGTACCCTTTCTGCATCAGCATGAAAGCCGGAATAATATCACAGAGATTGTCCGGATGATTTGACAAGGTCAGAAGATAAATTCCGGGCACAAATTTCCCCGCATTAATCTTCCTTCTTATTCTTGCAGGTTCCTCCACTCCCTCGCCTGTATAATAGTTTTTGATCCATTTCACCATTGCGCCTCACCATTCTCCATGCGTTATTGTTTGCAGCGCTCCGGCATATAAACAATAACCTTCCTCTTACTCTAGAATTGCCATTTTTCCTGAAATCTAAACAGGGCTGCGTATAAACACAGCCCACATTTCAATAATACTTATGCTGTTTTCCCCACAGTCCGGCACTTCTCAGTTCCAGATACTCCTGATACGCACGTTCCACAATCTGCTTCTCATTCGAAAAACGAAGCAAATGATAAATCTCGTGAAATTTGTAATATCCGGAATCCACAAAGAATTCTTCCCGTTGGGGCCTACTATGATAATTATCAGCCGTCATCAGATACCAGTGTACCTCTTTTGTCACCACATCTTCCGGAACTGTAAAGTTATATTGGCTTTTCCCTATATACTTCACAATAGTCGCCTTTACTCCGGCTTCTTCCTGCACTTCACGAAGCGCAGTCTGTTCGTGCGTCTCCCCCGCTTCTACAGTTCCTTTCGGCAATACCCATCCCTCATAACGGTTCTTGTAAGACTTATACAATGTAAGAATCTTACCCCGATGAATTACCACACCGCCACAGCTCGTTGCTTCAATCATGATGCAATCCCTCCTGTAATGCGTGTGCGTTACAGACATTGTTCCAAGCCTGCAACATATTAAATATAGTATACCCCTTTTTGCAAAAACTGGCAACCAAAAACATCAAATTGTTTGTAAAAAATATACAAAATATATCCCTGTAAAAGTTCAGACAGAGAAAGCTTCTCTGCCTGACTGTAATCTGTTTTTAATTGATTCAATTCTCATTCATTAATGTTGAAGTGATATGCATCAAAAATCTCTCCTGCAATCGGAACAGCAGCCTGACTTCCGGTTCCTCCGTTTTCCACAATCACCGCCACTGCAAGATCCGGATTATCTACATTTGAATAACCAATAAACCATGAATGGCTGGAACCATTTTCATCAAATTCTGCAGAGCCAGTCTTACCTGCCGCTGTATAACCTCTTCCACTCAGAGCAGAGGCTGTACCGCTCTCTACTACTTTTTTCATTAATTTTCCGAGAAGATTCGCTTCATTGGTAGTCATAAGTTTTTTGTAGACTTCCGGTTCTGTTGTCTTTATCACTTCTCCGTCACTGCTTTTCACCTGATCGATAAGATATGGCTTCATCAGCACTCCGCCATTTGCAATTGCGCTTGTGATCAAAGCCATATGCATGGGCGACACAAGCGTGTTACCCTGTCCGATAGCGGTCTGCATAATAAGCGGTACAGGCGAATCCTTCTCCAGCGTAAAGCTGCTCTTTTTATAAGAAGGCAAGGGCAGCTTTTTATTAAAAAGAAGCTCCTCAGCAGTTCTGCGCATGGATTCGGCTCCTATATTAGAGCCCATATCTGCAAATGCACAGTTACAGGAAGAAGCAAATGCTGAATAAAAATCTTCCTGCCCGTGAACTGTTCCATTGTAGCAGCTGATTGTATGCTCATCCAGAGTAATACTACCCTGACAAAGATAAGAATATCCTTCAAAGCTTCCTTTTGAGCGGAAATAATCCAGCGCCATAATCACCTTGAACGTCGAACCCGGAGGATACGCGCCGTTTGTTGCACGATTTAACAGACTGCTGTTATTTTCGTCAGATACAAGCCAATCCCAGTTCTCTGCGATTGTGTTCGGATCAAAATCCGGTTTACTTACCTCTACAAGAATTTTTCCGGTAGAAGGCTCAATTGCTACTACTGCACCTCTTCTGTCGCCAAGCGCATTATATGCAGTTGCCTGCAAAGAAGCATTCAAAGTGGAAACAACGGTATCTCCCATATTCTTGCTTCCGCGGAATTCATTCTTCATCTGATCCAGAAAGAACTGGTTGGATGTCAAAAGCTGAAAATTCGCCTCTGATTCCAGACCGCTTTTTCCATTAGAATCATAACCTACTACATGAGCGAAAATATTCTCATACGGATATACTCGTTCCTCCGTTCCATCCTCGTATACATTGGTCTGCGCCAGAACCTGTCCGTCTGACGACTGAATAGTCCCTCTCACAACACGATCTGAGAAAGTATCCTGCCTTGTGTTATAAGGACTGTTGATAAAATCTTCACTTTTAACCGCATTAAAATAAACCACATAACCGATCAGGCTCACAAAAATCAGCACAAAAAACCAGGATACAAAGGAATACTCCCTGTTTCGGGCTTTTTTTCGTTTAGCAGCCTCGCGCTCTTCGAGCTTCTTCTGCTTCAAAAGCTCTTTTCGCCGCTTCTTTTCGATGTCTTTCAATTTCCTCGTCCTCGTCTTCCCTTAAAATATACAATCCCTGAATGATTGCCAACATCAATATGGTACTCATTACAGAACTTCCACCATAGCTTACAAGAGGAAGCGTAACACCCGTTAACGGAATAAACTTTGTCGCTCCTCCAATGGTCAGAAACACCTGAAAGGCATATTCTGTGCCAAGCCCCAGAGCAATCAGCTTATAAAACGGATTCTTGATCTGAATGGCAATATTTACGATCATAAGAAAAAAGCTCATGCACACAAGAATCAGACAAATAGCAAAAATGCCGCCCATCTCTTCGCAGATCGCGCTGAATATAAAGTCATTCTTTACTACAGGTATTTTCTCTGGAGATCCCTGGCAAAGCCCCATGCCAAACCATCCTCCTGTTCCGATGGCAAATAAAGACTGCACAATCTGATAACCTTCATTCTGATACACTGCCATGGGATCTTTCCATGCGCTCACTCTCTGGCGAACATGACCAAACAGCTGATAGGCGATCACAGAGGCCACACTTCCACCGGAAATTCCCAGACCAAGATAGGCAACCTTCTTCGTTGCAACATAAATCATAATAAGATAAGCTGCAAAAAAGATTACCGCACTTCCCAAATCTCGCGAAAGGACAAGAATACCTACATGAAGAGCCGCAATAATCGTTGCCAGAACCACCTTTCTAAATGTCAGCATTCCACTGAGAATGGATGCCATAAAAAAGACAAAGGTCAGTTTAATTACTTCCGAAGGCTGGATTCCCATAAGGGACAGCTTCGCTCCGTAACTCGTCTTGGCCAGCACAAGAACCGCGCCCAAAAGCAGGATACCGATTCCCGCATATACCCAGGTAAGCCTTCTGAGAAATTTCATTTTACGAATCATTACCGGTATCACCAGCGCAATGGCGCTTCCTCCCGCTGCGATAAGAAGCTGCTTCGTCGCCGTTTCAAGATCAAGACGCGCCAACATTATGAACCCAATGCTTAACAGCATGCACATATTATTCAGAAGAAGCAGGGAAGCCTTTTTATAAAACAGCCTGTACAAAATCTGAATCGCCGCAAAAAATACCATCATCTCAATATAGAATATGATTACTTCAAAATTATTTGTCTTTAAATAAATAACAAGAAACGCCGTAAAATCCATAAAGAAAATGAGCATCAGCTGCTGACGAAGTGCATCATTTTTTTCTTCCTCATCCTGCTTCTTCACCATATAAAAACAATGAAACGTATACACCACCATCAGGGTGAGAATTACATATTTCGATAATTCTACAATTACATTAATCATACGCCTTACTCGGCTCCTCTTTTAAAATGTCCTTTCGTGTAATCACGTTGGGGTGGATTCACACCATCTTTATACACACTTCGAAACTCCCTGAAAATCTTCACTGCCTCCTGGGGATGTTCCGTCGTGAACGCAAGACGCACAGAAGAAATTCCCAGTTCCTCTGCCTGTCTGTACTCTTTCAGCAGTCCATAGGGGATGCTGTTATAAATAATATTATAACAGGGAGTTGTGTACCTTGTATTTTCCATTTTCCATGGATTGCAGTAACAGGAAGCACGAAATTCCTTGCCATAACGGTCACGAAGCGTCACCCACTCCTCCTGTCCGCTGCATCCGTAAAGATTCTTCCTGACACACTGAGCGGAAATCATCAGAGGAAGGTAACCATAGATCAGCATTTCACTTCCTTCGTTATTTCTGTGGCGGAGTTCTCCTTCATTGAGCTCCAGAGGCAGGGTATTTCTTAAAACCTTCTGCTCTTTCCAGAAGTCTACCGCCTCATTATTCCAGGTATACATCGTATAATCCAGCACACATTTATCTGCAAGCCCTGCTTTTTTAAGAGCTGCAAATCCTTCCAGACTGCGTACCAGAAAACCACTCATCCCCTGTTCCAGCCACTCGCGCGCCTGGGAAAGAAATCCCTCCGGCAGCTCCCCTCTTACTATATAAGGAGTTGTGAGATACATCTCTATTCCTCTGTAACGACCTTCCTCCAGACATTCCTTCATGGAATCGAAAGAAAGATACATTCCCTGTAAATTTTCTTCCTGCATAAGCGCAAACGCCGTCTTGCTGTCCTCACACGAAACATACATTGCCGGTGAATTTTCGGTTTTCGCCTTCTTTTGCGTCTTAGAAAATTCTTTTTTATGCGCCCCTGTCCGTCTCATGCTCTTTAAGATTTCTTCTTCCAGAGCCGCAAAAGCTTCTCTTCTTACCTGATTAAGTTCCTTCATAGAAACAAAAATATTTCCGTCCGCCTCAATTTCCAGCTTTCCCCATTCATAAGCCGTATTTCCAAGTTTCTCCATCTGACGGCGGATTCTTTCTCTGTCAAGAGGCTGGTTCCTGGCATACTGAACTTCTCCTGCTGCCGCTGTAGCCGTTGTCTCTCCCAAAGACACATTCAGAATCACCGGACCTCCCGCAAATAACATCAGCTGTCCGTCAACCTTTTGTTTTATCTCTTTCAGGTCAACTGACACATCTCCTGTTTTTTTCTCATTGGTAAACGCCATCATTGCCGGTCCGTTAGCCATCTGGTAATATCCTTTGCAGGAACCGCCTCTGTTAAAGATATCAATCAGATATTTTCTGTCACTGTCCTTCACGTGGTAATTCTCCGATCCCTTTTCAAAAAGAATATCCAGGTATTTACGATACATGGAGGTCACACCGGCTGTGTAGGCAGGCTGTTTCATTCTTCCTTCGATTTTTAGAGAAGTGACTCCTGCCTCCAGAATTTCCGGAAGGATTTCAATTGTGGAAATATCCTTCAGGCTCAAAGGACAGAGCTCTTTTTTCCCTTTATATCCCTGCCCTTTTAAGGCAGTTTCATAAGAAAGTCTGCAGGGTTGTGCACATCTTCCGCGGTTTCCGCTCCTCCCCCCCAGCATGCTGCTCATCAAACACTGCCCTGAATAGCTGTAGCACAATGCACCGTGAATAAAGGTCTCAATTTCAATGGGACTTGCCTCGTGCATTTTCCGAATTTCTTCCAGTGAAAGTTCACGGGCAGGTACAACACGGGATACCCCCTGTTCTTCCAAAAACTTCATCGCCTCCGGTCCCGTCACCGTCATCTGGGTGCTGGCATGTAAAGGCAGCCCCGGGAACATCTCCCGAATAGCCGAAAGCGCTCCCAGATCCTGCACGATCACAGCATCCAGCCCAGCTTCATAATAGGGAAGCAGGTAATCGTAGAGCTGTTCTGTTAATTCCCGGTTCTTAAACAGTGTATTTACTGTAAGATATATTTTTTTCCCGTGGATGTGAGCGTAATCAATGGCTCGAATAAGTTCCTCCTCTCGAAAATTCTTCGCGTAGGCCCTTGCACCGAAAGACGCCCCTCCCACATAAACAGCATCTGCTCCCGCGCCTATCGCAGCCTCAAATCCTTCATAAGAACCTGCCGGCGCCAGCAGTTCAATATCCTTTTTTTTCAAACTTTTACCTCTCTTTTCTATAAAAACAGAATCCAAGAAATCAAAAGAGGATTACCGAAGCAATCCCCTTCCTTTTACTTAAGTATCTCGTCAAGTTCTTTTTCAAGTTCTTTGATTTTTCCTTCCAGAAGACTCTTCTGTTCCAGGGCCTCTTTCGCCTGTTTCTGAGATTCTTCAATCTGCATGCGAAGGGAAATCAGCTCATGTTTCAAATCGTACATCTCCTGATCTTTCTGCTGTAAATCCAGCTCAAAGACCTCCGCCTGTTTCTTTGCCTTAAAATAGTCATCCGCAATATTTAAACTCAGCAGAGTATGTTTCGATTCCATGGGCTGCCTGCTATATCCGGGCATTCCGCTTAATTCCGCAATTTTATTGTTTATGTATGACGCCACTTTCTGGAAGTACTCTTCAGATTCATAGCCGCCCAGAGTAATAATCTTTCCGCCGATAATTACTTGTGCCGTATTCTTGACTGCCATTCGTACAAGCCTCCTTGGTATTTATCTCTTTCATTATACTCGAATTATGTTGAAATGTATAGGAATTTTTAAAAAACTTTTAATTCCCCTCTTTTTTCGGCCAATTCATACATTATTTTTCCGTATAATCATACCCAAGGTGTTCATAGGCAAGGGAGGACGCCATCCTTCCTCTCGGCGTACGGTTCAGAAAACCATTCTGAAGAAGATAAGGCTCATATACATCTTCCAATGTTCCGGAATCCTCTCCGATAGCTGCCGCCAGAGTCTCCAGTCCTACAGGACCGCCCTTGAAGTTTACGATAAGCGTCTCCAAAATCCTTCTGTCAATCTTATCAAGCCCGTACTGGTCTACCTCAAGAAGATTCAATGCAAAACATGCAACCTCAAAGGTAATCCGTCCGTCATATTTCACCTGTGCAAAATCCCTTACCCTCTTTAAAAGACGGTTTGCAAGACGGGGTGTTCCTCTGGATCGCTTGGCAATCTCTGATGCTCCCAGCGTATCAATCTCTACTCCAAGAACCTGAGCAGAACGGATAATGATGGTCTGCAGCTCTTTCTGGTTATAAAATTCCAGATGATGCATCACACCAAAACGGTCACGAAGCGGTGCTGAAAGAAGTCCTGCCCTTGTAGTCGCCCCCACCAGAGTAAATTTCGGCAGATCAAGGCGGATAGAGCGGGCAGACGCTCCCTTACCGATCATAATGTCAATAGCGAAATCCTCCATAGCCGGGTAAAGAACCTCTTCCACCTGACGGTTCAGACGGTGAATCTCGTCCACAAAGAGGATATCTCCCTCCTGAAGGTTATTCAAAATAGCAGCCATCTCTCCGGGCTTCTCAATGGCAGGGCCGGAAGTCACCTTCATGTGCACTCCCATCTCATTAGCTATGATACCGGAAAGTGTAGTTTTCCCAAGTCCCGGAGGCCCGTAAAAAAGCACATGGTCCAAAGCGTCATGGCGTTGCTTTGCAGCTTCAATATATATTTTTAGCGTTTTTTTCGTCTTTTCCTGGCCTATATACTCGTCAAGAGACTGAGGGCGAAGATTCCCCTCTAAAGAAAAATCCTCCTCCGTTACATCTGTTGTTATCATTCTTTTTTCCATAAAACCAACCTTTTATTCCCTAAATCAGAAGTTCTTAAGCGCAGCTCTGAGAAGGCCTTCCACATCGTCGGCAGGCACATCTGTAACTGAGCGGACTGCCCGCATTGCATCTGTACTGCTGTATCCTAAAGCTACAAGCGCTTCCACGGCTTCCTGTCTTCCGTCTGAAGCCTCTCCGGAAACGCCTCCCGCTGCTTCCTGTTCATGGGCAAGTTTCAGTTCAAAGGCCTCTTCCAGTTTCAGCTTGTCCTTAAGCTCCAGAATCAGCTTCTGCGCTGTCTTCTTCCCAATTCCGGGCGCTTTGGATAAGGTCTTCACATCATCGGATAATATGGCAAATCGAAGCTCATCTGCGCTCACTGCAGAGAGTACGCCAAGGGCTGCCTTGGGTCCTACTCCGTTGACACAGAGAAGAAGCTTAAACATACTCAGATCGTCTTTCGAAGAAAAACCGAAAAGCAGCATCGCATCCTCCCGTACCTGATGATAGGTATGGATCTTCACCTGCTCCCCGATATGGAGTCTTCCAAGATCAGTTCCCGTCATATATATTTCATATCCAATTCCGCCTGCTGTTTCCACAATCACAGAATTCTCCGTCATGTCAGCAGCCGTTCCACGGACAAAAGCAATCATCTTATCTCTCCAATCCCTGTTTCATTCGTTCATTTTCTATGCAATCATAGCATATGCTCTCTGAAAAAGCAAACATATTTTCGCATAAAACAAGAGGGAGACTTCTCTCCCTCTTCTCTTTTGTATTTCCTCAGGAAATGATTCCTCTCGGGCAGGCTTCTTT
>Scooby_p1__coassemble_248_pt1 | contig 33684 bp, 34 predicted proteins | sample Scooby_p1__metabat2_low_PE_018 | metagenome-assembled genome bin Scooby_p1 | reverse complement strand
TTCTTTATCAAGTCTTATTTTTCATACTGTGCCATGTAGTTGTTTACGCAGCGTTTAATTCTGTCAACAGGATTGAGAAGATGGCTGACAGATAAGTCGTGGTTCAGAGTGTCAATGATCAGAGCGATATATTTGCTCATATCACAGGTGATATAGTAGTCACGTGCAAGAAGCTCCGGAGCCTGATAAATCAGGTTTGTGGTAAGGAGCTTGTCAAATATGCCGTTTTTCTGTGCCTCATCGAATTTTTCCAGACCGTTTGTAAACAGACCAAAAGTTGAGCAGATATAAATTCTGCCGGCTCCTCTTTCTTTCAGAAGAGAGGCGATTTTAAGGATGGTAGAGCCTGAGGAAATCATATCATCTACAAGCATAACGTCCTTTCCTTTGAGGTTAGGGCCAAGGAACTCGTAAGCTGCGATAGGATGACGTCCGTTTACCAGCTTGGAGTAATCAAGACGTTTATAGTACATACCCATATCGACGCCGAGAATATTTGCAAGATAAATGGCACGGTTCATGCTTCCTTCATCAGGGCTGACAACCATAAAATGGTCGTTGTCAATATGAAGACCTTCTTCATTTTTGAGAAGAGCCTTGATAAACTGATAGGAAGGCTGAACAGTTTCGAAGCCGTGGAGAGGTGTGGCATTCTGAATACGTGCATCGTGTGCGTCGAAAGTAATGATGTTCTCAACACCCATGTTTACCAGTTCCTGAAGAGCGGTAGCGCAGTCAAGAGATTCTCTTCCCTGACGAATGCTCTGGCGGCTCTCGTAGAGGTAAGGCATGATTACGTTGATTCTTCTTGCCTTTCCGCTGATGGCGCCGATTACACGTTTCAGATCCTGAAAATGGTCATCAGGGGACATCAGATTTGTGTACTGTCCGATGGAGTAGGTGATGCTGTAGTTGCATACATCTACCATGATATAGATATCGTCGCCGCGAACGGATTCGGAAATGGAGCATTTCGCTTCACCGGAACCGAAACGGGCGTTCTGAACCTGGATTTCATAAGAATCTCGCTGATATCCTTCAAACGCAAAGGATTCCAATTCTTTATGCTGACGTTCATGACGCCACTTTACAAGCCAGTCGTTTACCTTGTCACCAAGATCCTTGCAGCTTACTAATGGTATCAGACCAAGTCTTCCAACCGGGAGTGTAGTTAAATCTTTTGTAGTTACCTGTGCCATGCGTTATTTTCCTCCTAAAAAAATTTTCTGTATTCGGATATCCTTCCCGACTAATTTTACCATATGGTAATTGCTGGCGATTCGGGAAAAAGTTCTCTCGGAATAGGTTTCCGAAAAGTTTTCAAGTTTCAGGTTTGTAGAAATAATTGTTGGCTTTCTGCGCATAATCCTCTCATTAATGCACAAAAACAACTGGGAAGAGACAAAACTGTTGGTGAGTTCAGTTCCCAGGTCGTCAATAATCAGAAGATCGCTGTCAAAAACAAATTCCTCTGCGCTTGTGTCTTCCTTTCGGGAAAATGCAGACCCTGCAAGGAGATCGAAAAGGTCGAATGCAGAGAAATACATAACACAATGTGCAGATTCCAGAAGCTCATGGGCAATGCAGTGGGAAAGAAATGTTTTGCCAACTCCCGTATCCCCGTAGAGAAAGAGATTCTCAAAGGAGGTGTCAAAATTTTTGACAAAGCTTCTGGCTATATCATAGGCGCGCCGTGCAGTCTGTCGCTCGGTGAGCCCTGTTGCTTCGTTCTTCATTGTATCAGAATAGTAATCAAAAGAAAAGTGGTCAAAGTTCTCTTTTTTAAGAATTTCTTTCAAATTTGACTGTGTATAGAGCAATTCTATCTCTGCTTTTTTAAAACAGGTGCATTTTTTGCTCCCTACATAGCCGGTATCCTGACATAAAGAACAGTCATAGGGAAGTTCCAGATAATTGTCGGGATAACCTCCGCAGGCAAGGAGAGCAGAACGCTCCTGTGCCAGAAGAGCTATGGATTCCCTTAGATCAGAGAGACTTTCGTTGCTTCCGCTCAACAAAGCACGTGCTTTGGAAGCACTTAAAGAGGCCACTTCTTCATCTATTTCCCGGAGACGGGGAATTTTGTTATAGGCTTCTTTTGTGCGTACTTCCAAAAGATGCCGATTTTTGGCCTGTATCTTATTATATTCCCTCATGATAGTATCATACTGAAAATTTTGCAAAGGCATAGGCTGACTCCTTTTCTGTTATGCTGCCTGCTGCTTGTTATACTTTAATGATTCAGCAGCTTTTTTTCATATTCATCGAAATCATATTCCCTCTGGTGGAAATTATTGAAACGGTTATTATTGGAAGGTTTTTGCTGTCTGGCGCTGCTTTGCTGCCGACTTTTTTCCAGTTTTCGCTGCTTGTGCTGGGCATCTAAGCGACGTATATCTTCTATATTCTTTACACTTTTATGTTTCCATCCTGAGAGAATTTTATCTGCATATTGGAAACTTGGCTGTCCTGTCTGGAGAACGGTCCGGCTGCAGGCTTCCTGAATGATATCCATAGTAAATCCGTAATCGTGAAGCCATGTGTTCATGAAGGAAACTTCGGTATCGATAGGGTTTCGGTTGCTGATTCCCATAGCTTTCAGGATGGTATAATATTCTTTGGCATAGCGGGAATTGGCTTCTTTTGCCATTGCGACACTGGTAATGCCTTCCTGTGCCCATGCCATCGCCACGGTTTCGATGTAACGGATGCTTTTGTGCCCTCGGCTTACACTGTATTCAATCAGATATTCGATTAGGTCAGGGGAAAGCTTCAGTTCATCGTAGAAAAACAGAATTTTTTTCATTTCGCCCGGTGTGAGAGTTTTGCCAAGGTATTGTTCTGCTATATAAAGAAGCTGAACGATTTCTTCGTTCTGTTTCAGTTCCTTCACGCGGTCTGCAGTGAGAGAGGCTGTCTTCACGGGAGGTGCTGTTTCCTGCAAAGGAGCGCAGGAGGAGTCGGAAGATGGCGACTTCATAAGAATTCCGGTAAGTTCACCCTGAGAGCTGCATTCCAGTGAAAGCAGTTCTTTTTCTTCCCAGTATTTCAGGGCGCGGGTAATATCTCTTTCTGTACAGAGAAGGCGGTCTGCCATCTGCTCCAGTCTGAGCTCTTCGCAGGAGGAGAGGGTTCGGAGAAGGTAGATGTAAACCTTGACGAATTCGCCGTTCGCTTTCGGCATATAGTTGTCAATAAATAAATTTGATAAAACAGTAACCTCCGTTGGGGAGGAATTTCGAAGAGTAATCATTCGAAACACAGCTCACTTTCTTTAAAATTCCAGTTCCTTATACTGAGACTACATGGATTATAGCACAACCCCTTTTAAAAGAGAATAGTTGATTTTGTCTTAGTCGGATTATTCCACAATCCTGTGTGGATAATGTGGATAATGTGGAAAAACGTAAACTGTCATAAATTATTGGAAACCGGTAAATGTAAGAAGAATGTAAGAAACACGCAAATTCTGTTGTAGAAAAATGTCAGATTATGTTAAGTGAATTATACACATCAGAATCCACAGAGATTTCACGAGTTAAATGTGTATAACGCTGTGGATAATGTGGATAACTTTTGTAAGCCCTTGAAAATAAAGGCTTTTGAAGGTGTGGATAAAACGTGTATAAATCTACCTGTTTTCCACATCAAAAAACGGATCTGACAGCGCATGGTGTACGTCATGGCTTTGTTCAGATCCGTTAAAAGTTTTTATTTTCCTAAAAGATGTTCTCCGATGTTGACGACATCACCGGCCCCCATAGTGATGAGCAGGTCTCCGGAGATGCAGTTTTCAAGGAGAAAATTCTCAATCTCATCAAAGGTTGCAAAGTATTCGCAGGGAGTGCCGAGTTCTGCAATAAGTTTTTGAAGATCGGCAGATGAGATTCCAAGGTCATCAGTTTCTCTTGCTGCATAAATATCGGCAAGAACAACATGGTCTGCGTGGGAAAGCGCCTGGGCAAATTCCGGGAGCAGAGCTTTGGTACGGGTGTATGTATGAGGCTGGAAGACGCACCATATTTTTTTGTGAGGATAATTTTGTGAAGCAGTTAAAGTGGCTTCAATTTCTGTAGGGTGGTGCGCGTAATCGTCAATTACGGTCACACCGCCGACTTCGCCCTTATACTGGAAACGGCGGTCTGTTCCTGTGAAGCTTCCAAGACCTTTGATAATGCTTTCTTCATCAAGACCGAGAAGATGCCCGAGGGCTGCGGATGCCAGAGCATTGGAAACATTATGGAGTCCCGGAACTTTCAGGTAATAGCTTCCGACTTTAATATTGCCTCTTAGCACATCAAAGGAGGCGCGGCCGTACTTGTCATACGCAATATTGGAGACTGTGTAATCTGCCGGGCTGTTAATTCCGTAGGTGATGACGTTGCATGGAAGTTCGTGTGTGATTTCCTCGTAGTCAGGAATATCCGCATTTATGATCAGAGTTCCATCTGCAGGCAGAAGTTCTGCGAAGCGGCGGAAAGAGAGGCGGATATCGTCAAGGTCTTTGAAGAAATCGAGATGGTCGGCATCAATGTTCAGGATAATACTGATTTTTGGAAAAAAGCTTAAAAAGCTGTTTGTGTATTCGCAGGCTTCGGTAACAAAAGTTTCTGATTCACCTACACGGATATTTCCGCCGATAGCAGGAAGAATTCCCCCGACACTGATGGTGGGGTCGCATTTGCCCTCGAGAAGAATATGGGAAACCATAGAGGTTGTTGTGGTTTTGCCATGAGTGCCTGCAATGGCGATGGGGGTTTCATAGTTGCGCATAATCTGGCCCAGAAGCTCCGCACGTGTGAGCATTGGCAGATTTTTGGAAACAGCGCAGGCATATTCCGGATTATCGGGGTGGATAGCTGCTGTGTAGACAACAACCTCTACTTCGTCTGTAATATTGGAAGCGCGCTGTCCGTAATAAATTTTTGCACCCTTCTTTTCGAGGGATTTGGTGAGCGGACTTTCTTTGGCATCAGAGCCGGAAACCATGAAATTCTCGCCAAGCAGGATTTCTGCAAGACCGCTCATACTGATTCCGCCAATTCCGATAAAATGGATGTGAAGCGGTTTATGAAAGTCTATTTGATACATAATAATCTCCTTAAGTAAATAAATGAGTAATATAAAACTATTATAACCCCAAGAAGCTTAAATGAAAAGTCCTTCTTAGTTGTTTTGCGGGGGGAAGCTCCGAAGGAGTGTTTCTATTCCAGGTGATGGGCAGATGGGAATGTGTAAATATGTCTGGATAGGGTATTATAATTCGACAAAAAAACAATTGATAAGACAAAATATATGTAAAAATTGCATAAGTAAAAAACTGGATATAGAAAAAGATGATGTAAAATAGAATAAAAGAGAGATGAAAAAATTGTAAAATATGTTCACTAATAGATAAAAGTATGGTATAATTGAAAAATCATAATGTACAAGAGGTGATTGCATGATTAAGAAAGAGATGATAGCCATGCTTTTAGCTGGCGGCCAGGGCAGCAGGCTGGGTGTACTTACAGAAAAGGTAGCAAAACCTGCAGTTGCTTTCGGTGGAAAGTACCGTATCATAGACTTTCCTTTAAGTAACTGTATTAACTCGGGTATAGATACAGTTGGTGTGCTTACACAGTATCAGCCGTTAAGGCTGAACACACATATCGGTATCGGTATTCCGTGGGATCTCGACAGGAATGAGGGCGGTGTAACCGTACTTCCTCCATATGAGAAGAGTACAAGCAGTGAGTGGTATACAGGAACAGCGAATGCAATTTTCCAGAATATGGATTACATGGAGCAGTATAATCCTGATTATGTGCTTATTTTATCCGGTGACCATATTTATAAGATGGATTATGAGGTTATGCTTGATTTCCACAAGGCAAACAAGGCGGATATTACGATTGCCTGTATGCCGGTTCCAATGGAGGAGGCGAGCCGTTTCGGAATCCTGGTAACAGATGACACCGGAAGGATTACGGAATTTGAAGAGAAACCGGAGCATCCAAGCAGTAATCTGGCTTCCATGGGTATTTATATCTTTAGCTGGCCGGTACTGAGAGATGCGCTGATTGCTTTGAAAGACCAGAACGGATGCGATTTTGGTAAACATATTCTCCCGTATTGCAAAGAAAAGGGGGATCGTCTTTTTGCATATGAATATAACGGATACTGGAAAGATGTTGGAACTCTCGGTTCTTACTGGGAAGCAAACATGGAGCTGATTGACATTATCCCCGAATTTAATCTTTATGAGGAATTCTGGAAGATTTATACAAAAGGCGATATTATTCCTCCGCAGTATATTTCAGCTGAAGCAGTTGTTGACAGATGTCTGATTGGTGAAGGTGCGGAAATTTACGGAGAGGTACATAATTCTATAATCGGACCGAATGTTGTGATTGGAAAAGGAAGTGTGATCCGGGATTCTATTATCATGCGCAACTCTGCCGTAGGTGAAAATACTGTGATGGATAAGGCAATTGTCGCTGAAGATGCAATAATCGGAAACAATGTCGTGATCGGGTGCGGCGCGGAAGTCCCGAATGTGCTTAAACCGGCAGTTTACGCATTTGGAATTGCTACTATCGGTGAGCACAGTGTGATACCGAACAACGTGCGTATCGGCAAGAACACCGCCATTTCCGGTGTTACTGCTTTAGAAGACTACCCGGATGGTGAACTGGCAGGCGGACAGGTAATAGCAGCAAAGGACGGTGACAAAGCATGAGAGCAATTGGTATTATTTTAGCGGGTGGAAATAACAACCGCATGAGAGAATTATCGAATAAAAGAGCGATTGCGGCAATGCCTATCGCAGGAAGCTACAGAAGTATTGATTTTGCCCTCAGCAATATGGCGAATTCCCATATTCAGAAGGTCGCGGTTCTGACTCAGTATAATGCGCGTTCCCTGAATGAGCATTTAAGTTCCTCTAAATGGTGGGACTTTGGACGTAAGCAGGGCGGTCTTTATGTATTTACACCGACAATTACCAAGGAGAACAGTCTTTGGTATCAGGGGACGGCTGATGCGATTTATCAGAATCTGTCATTCCTTAAAAACAGCCATGAACCGTATGTGGTGATTGCTTCCGGAGATGGTATTTATAAGCTGGACTACAATAAGGTGCTGGAATATCATATTGCAAAGCGGGCAGATGTGACAGTGGTATGTACAACCTGCAGAGATCAGAACGAAGTAGAACGATTCGGCGTTATCCGCATGAATGAAGACTGCAGAGTTGAGGAATTCGAAGAGAAACCTATGGTTTCTGCTTACAATACGGTTTCCACAGGTATCTATGTAATCCGCAGAAGACAGCTTATCGAGCTGATTGAGAAGGCTGCTCAGGACGGAAGACATGATTTTGTAAGAGATATTCTTATCAGATATAAGAATCTGAAGAGGATTTATGGATATAAAATTGATACCTATTGGAGCAATATTTCTACAGCAGACTCTTATTACAGAACAAACATGGAGTTTCTGGAACCTGAGATCAGAAACTATTTCTTTAAACAGGAGCCTGCCATTAAGACAAAGATTGATGATCTTCCACCGGCAAAATATAATCCGGGTGCGGTTGTAAAGAACAGTCTTGTTGCCAGCGGCTGTATCATTAACGGTACGGTAGAAAATTCTGTTTTGTTTAAGGATGTATTTGTGGGAAATAACTGTGTGATCAAGAACTCGGTTATTTTGAATAACGTATATCTGGGGGATAATACGCATATCGAAAACTGTGTTGTTGAAAGCCGCGATACAATCCGTGCAAATTCCTACTACTGTGGAGAAGACGGCGTGAAAATTGTAGTAGAAAAGAATGAGCGATATGAGCTGTAATTAAATCTTCGAGATGTTACTGTTTATGCGGTATTATCCCGAAAGAGAAAGGTAACTATAAAGGAAGGCGAAAGGGGCCAGGCAAAAATGAATATAACAGATGTACGAGTGAGAAAAGTTGCAAAAGAAGGTAAGATGAAAGCGGTTGTTTCCATTACGATAGACGAAGAGTTTGTGGTACATGATATTAAAGTGATTGAAGGAGAAAAAGGTCTTTTTATTGCTATGCCGAGCCGTAAGGCTGCTGACGGTGAATATCGTGATATTGCTCATCCGATTAATTCTGCAACCCGAGACAGAATACAGGGTATCATTCTGGAGAAATTTCAGGAAGTGATGTCTGCAGAAGAGGAAGAAGAAACGGCTGAATAATACAACAATTCTTAATCATGCATGAAAACAGAACTGGCGGCGTTCCGTGAAAAGGAGCGCCGCTTTTTAGTACCTGTACACATTAAAATATTACGCAATTATTACGAAAGTTAAATAAAAGTGTTGAAAATATTTCGGAATATGTTATACTTGCTTTTAGAAAAAAGTAAGAGGAGTTTGATTTATGAAAAAAGGCATCATTGTTTCATTGTTGCTGGCAGGGATATTAAGTGTTTCATCTGTTGCTTATGCGGCAGAGGATGAAATTGCAGATATGCAGGCGTGGAAGCAGGAGGCAGAAGCAGGACTGGAAGCAGCGCAGGCTAATATCGGAAGCCTGGAAGATAAGAAACAGGAGCTGGAGATTTACCTGGCAGATTTGAATGCACAATATGAAGAACTGACTAACAGTATTTCGGAATTAAGTATAGAAGCGGCAAAGAAGGAAGATGGGTTGAAGAAGCTTCGTCTGGATCTGGTGAAGGCTAAGAAGGCGGCAGAGAAGCAGTATGAGGCGATGAAAATGCGTATTGTATATATGTATGAGAAAGGCAGAACCAATACGCTGGAGCTGTTGCTTTCGTCAGGGAGTGTAGCTGAATTTATCAACAGGGCAGACAATATTTCCCAGATTTCCCGGTATGACAGAGAAATGCTGAAGAAATATGAGAGTCTTCAGGCAAGTATCCGCGAGAAGGAAAAAGAAATGAAAGAGGAAGTGGATGCCGTAAATGCGATGATGACGGAAACTTCTGCGAAAAAGCAGGAGGTACAGAATATGGTATCCGGTACAGGGGATGAAATTGCATATTATATCGCTCAGATCAGCGCCAGTGAGGAAGAGGCAGCAGCTCTGAGACAGGAAATTGCAAGTGCAGATATGAGCATAGCAGCTCTTGTACAGCAGGCGGAGGAAGAAGCTGCCCGCGAGGAGGAAGAGGCTCAGAGTCAGGAAGAGAACTATGAAGAATCTTATGAAGAGGATAGTGAAACGTCCAGTGAGGAGTCTTATGAGGATTCTTCGGAAGAAAGTGATAGTTCGGAAGAGAGTTCAGAGTCTCAGGACAGCGGCATGGAGGAGGAAGCAGGAAGTTCAGGTGAAGGCACTTATCTTGGGAATTTCACACTGACTGCATATTGTAACTGCGCCCAGTGCTGCGGAACAGCTGGAAATCTTACAGCAAGCGGGACGGTTCCTGCTGCAGGACGCACAGTTGCTATGGCAGGAGTGCCTTTTGGAACACAGCTTTTGATAAACGGAAATGTATATACAGTGGAAGATTTGGGAACACCTTACGGACATGTGGATATTTATTTTAACTCACATGCAGAGGCTTTGAGCTTCGGACTTCAGAGCGCTGATGTATACAGGTTGAACTGAGGAAGTGAGAAAAGTGAAAATTTGTGGATTTAATAAAACAACCCTGCTCGATTATCCGGGCAGGGTTGCTTGTACAATTTTTCTGGGTGGATGTAATTTCAGATGTCCTTTTTGCCAGAACAGCAGTCTTGTTCTTGCGCCGGAAAAAGAACAGACTTATAAAGAAGAGGAAATTCTCGGATTTTTGAAAAAAAGAAAGGGGATTCTGGATGGTGTGTGTGTGTCGGGCGGTGAGCCGACAATCGAACCGGAGCTGCCGGAGTTTCTTGAGAAGATAAAAGAACTTGGATATGAAATCAAGCTGGATACTAATGGGTCGAAACCTTCGGTAGTGAAGAGGCTGGCAGCAGAAGGGCTGGTAGATAAGGTGGCTATGGATATCAAGGCATGTCCGAACAATTACAAAGCTTTGACCGGGCTTGCGAATCCGGATGTGGATGCTGTGAAGGAAACGGCAGAATTTCTGATGAAAGGAAATCTGGACTATGAATTTCGTACTACTGTAGTACGGGAGCTTCATACAGAAAAAGATTTTCAGGAAATCGGGCAGTGGCTCAAAGGGGCGAAAGCATATTACCTGCAGGCTTACAGGGACTCCGATGGAGTCCTTAAGCCTGGTTTTAGCAGCTATTCTCTGGAGGAACTGAAGGGATTTCGTGAAATTCTTCTGGAAACCATTTCATTAGTGGAAATTCGGGGAATCGACTGAGCGGTACCAGTAGCCTCCGCGGCTTCTGGGGAGCTGGATTGTGCGGGATTCTCTGAAATAGGGGAATCCAAACATATTTGCCATAAAACGCTCCTGTTGGTCGTAACTGCCCGGGACACCGAGAATGTATTTTTCGCCGGGGCGAACGCCGAGCAAAAGATGACCAAAATGATAAAAACCATATTGCAGAAAGCGATTGTTCCGAAGGGTGCGTGTGCCCGAAGAGAACTGTATCAGGTCATTGGGATGGATTTTCCAGCAACAGAGAAAGTCGGTATCATCAAAAGGGGTAAATTCTTTTCCGGAAAAAGAATAAGGCTGTCTGACAGAGACAGCAGAAACAGCTTCGACATTAGTCGGAGCTTTTTCTTTTGCAGAGGGTTCTTCCTGAGGCTGGGAAACAGGAGGTTCCGGCGTTTTGTAAGTTTCTGTATGCCGGAAAGAAGAATCAGGAGTTATGCGTTCTTCCGGTTGGACAAAGGTATTGGGAGAGGGGGCTGCATCCGGGGCAGGACTTTCAGCGGGTTCCTCTTCAGGGGAAGGCGCTCTGTGTACAGGAGGTTCCGGCTCTTGCGCTGTCTTGGGCATGTCATTTTCCTTTTGCGGTTGGGCAAAGGATTTTTCAGATTCTATGGATTTGACTTCGCGGAAATTATCCGGGCGTACAGGCTGGTCATCCCATTCGGTTCCATAGAAGCCTCCGGCCTGTGTCTGGATTACGATGCCGCCGATGTTTTTAAAAGGAACTCCGGTATTGCTTATATTTTCCCCGTCGCATTCAATGACGCATTCTGCCATATCTGCGCTGGTGTGACAGCTGCCGAGAAGAATTCCGTTCATTAGACCGTCCTTTCTGAAAAAACCGTATATTTGAGCTTCGATTTCGGGAGGAATCCCGGGACAATGAAGGTGGATTTCAATCCTGCATGAGGAGCTTTTTATTTCGACCTTAAGAAAACCGCAGTTTTCGGTCTTTTTTCCTTTCTGATATTCATATACATATGCGATAAAACGCTGATATCCGGACAAAACATGCCTCCGTAAAATTCATTCATTCATGTATATGTTCGTTAGACTGAAAATATGTAAAAAATATTTAAAAAAATTCAAAAAATATGTTGACAAAATACAATTTATGCCATATAATAACTCATGCATTAGCGATGAAGCAGTCGTAAAAGTGCAAATCGAAGCGTGGCTCAGTTTGGTAGAGCGCTGCGTTCGGGACGCAGAGGTCGTGGGTTCGAATCCCGTCGCTTCGACTACTTAGATAAATCGAGGGTTTCAGATTTAGCAAGAACATGCGCTTGTGTTACCGCGTGTTACTTCCCTGTTAATTTCTGATAATACTCTCGATTTTTCTTTTATGTCTGAAATATCAAAGGTATAATATTTGTTGTTCACTTCTGGAGTGTGTCCTAAAATAGATGCAGCCACAGTAGAAGAAACCCCTTTAGCCCTTATTTGGGAGTTCACGGTCTTTCTTAATGCGTGGATTCCTTTTTCCTGTATGTGCGCCTGTCGGCATTTTGTTTTTATACAGGCTGAAATCGTTTTACCGTGGATTCTGCCTTTTTCGTTTGCAAAGACATATTCACAGTAGTAGCCGTATTTTTTCTCTATAGCTTCTAAATTTGACAGGAAAGATTTTATCTCTGGGGTCATAGGGACAAAGCGAATCTTTCCATTTTTGGTACTGTCAATCCAAAAAGTGTCTTTCTTCTTATTGCTCTTTTCCGACTTGTCTACTACTATATAGTCTTCTTTGATGGAATCCCAAGTTAGGGCTGCTATCTCACCTACCCTCATACCTACCAGTGAAGCAAATTCTACAGCGTATGTAGGAATATACTCCGGCTTCTTTTCGTGGTCTTTTGCTATCTGTGCCTGTAGCTTTTCCATATCCGATGATACGACTATCTGAGATTCTATCGGTTTGTATCTTTCTGTACACCAGCGGTAGAAATCCTTTGTTTCTAGGAACTCTGTAGGATTTTCCTTTAGGATCTTTCTTTTTCTGGCGTACTGTATCGTATTTTTTATGTAGCCGTACAGCTTTCTTGCGGTTTCTCTGCTAAGTTCTAACCGTTTGATTGTCCTATGCATGTATACTCTTATGTCGTCGTCTATAATTTTCTCCAGTTCCATGTCTAGGAATGGGTCATTTTCGAAAAACCTTGTATAGTCTGTGTTATACTTAGCTACAGAGTTTTCACATACTAACTGGTCTTGGTTTTCACGCCAGAGAAAATAGGCATCTTTAAAAGTAGTCGTCTTTTCTACCGAACGCCAGTAGTCTACTACTACATTTTTGATAGCTTCTTCACTTGTTCTTTTCACTAAGGCTTTTTTTCTGCTTTTAGTTTTGTCTGGTAAATAAGTGTACCACTTGCCGTTAGTGCCTTGCCATATACTGTAGGGGTGATTTTTTAATATCTCACTTCGTTTTTTCATTTCAATTTGTTTCTGGACTTCTGTACGGTCAATTATACCATTTTTAATTGCGTAGTCTATATCTATCATTCATTTTTTTCCTTTCACTAAAAAAGGATGCCCCATAAAGAGACACCCTTAGTTTATTATTTAGGACAAGTAGCGTAATGTGCTGAATCGACTTGTCCTGTACGTCTTTGTTCATTTTTGACTGCTACTATAAAATTTTTGGCTCTATAGTCCATTTCTGAACCTACCAATTCGCTTAGTTTCTCTATATCGTCTGGATAAAGATAGGGGTACATCCGATGCATTTTCTTTCTGAAACTTTCTTTTTGGCTTATCCAGTCAGCTAATTCATAGTTTTTAAATCGTTCTATTAGAATTAAATTCTCCCTTATTTCAGCTTCTTTACAGTTCAATGGGTTTCTGTAGTTCCACAGGAGGATTTTTTGCATGATATTTTCACTGACATGGCAGATTATATTCTCTGGTCTGTCTCCGTCTTTGAAAGAATGTGGTTCTGCTATTACAAGGTTTCCTTTTGTGGTTAGGTCTAACATACAGAGAACTGTTCCTTGTTCATCTATAGACAGCTTGTGCCTTAGTGATTTGCAGTGAGTAGAAAACTTTTCTGACTTGAATTTCTTAGCACGACCGCTGTAAGTTAAAGCTATACCGTTTTTCCCCTCTGATATTTCTTCTGTGTTTTCGTAGGTTACGTCAAATGAACAGTTCTCTTTGTAATAGTCGTACACATCTTCCAGTGTATCTTTATTGTCGTGAAGCCCGACGGAAATCCCTAACCCTACGGGACAGTATTCGTTCATTTTGTTTAAGGCTTCTACTGCTGCCGGAGATTTGATTGTCCCGTTTGTTATTACACCTACTAGGTCTACTGTGATATTGTTTTCTATAATTTTATCGACTGTATGAGAGATTATCCCGGGGTAAATAAAAGGTTCACCGCCAGTAAATGACAATGAACCTATATGCTCTGTTTGGTCTAACAGCTTGTCTATATATTCTGTTTGAATGACTACACCTCTGTATTTGTCCATTGTTTCATCTGGTTCGTAGCGCATACAGTGTGGACAGTTTAAATTGCAGTCTCTCGTTACTTCTATCTTTATTCCTCCAAAATGCATAGCGTCCCTCCTTAACATTTACTGTAGTCCAGTTTTATTTCTTTAGTGTCGGTTAGCCACTGGCGTAAAGACTCTTCTTCGACTCTGTATTCTCTGCCTATCTTTACACTAGGAAAGCCATCGGTACGTATTAAGGCTTTAGCCTGTTTTGGGGTTAGTTTTAACATTTCCTGTAGTTCATCTGCTGTATAAAATTTCATTTCTTGTTTCTCCTTATCTTGATTTGAATGTGTTCGTTGCTGTAGATTTCTTCTTTTCCCTGTATGTCTTGTGGGTCTTTAGAAATAAGTTCATAGATTTCGTAGGCTGAAACGCCTGTTTCCGTAGACAGAGCTTCTACGTCGTCAAATTTTCTCCATCGTTTCCCTGCGAGGTATTTCATAGTCTTGATGTCCTCTAAAGCTGAATGATATTTCTTGTACACGTAAACTAAGTTCTCGGCAAAATTTACGTTTATAGACTGACACTGTAGGTTGTCCTTTACTTTTTCTTTATGGTGTACTTCTAAGGAGTCATCTAACTGGAAAGATGGTTTCTGTAGCCATATCTCGGCTACTAAGACATGGATGTACTTTAGGTCTCTTTTTCCGCGCTTTGACAGCACTATGTTCGTATAGCCTGTTTCGGGATTGTAGTACAATTGTCTTAACAGAGGGGTTTTTGAGTAGGTTGTTATGACGTTCCCATATTGGGAAACAAAGACGTTAGGATAGTTAGGATATTGGTAGAATTTTTCATCTGGAAAGAGTTTCTGGAACAGGTTACCGTCCTTGTCTGCTGCGGAAAGGACTTTCTTTTCTGACAGTTTACGGGTAGTAGGGGTCTTTAACATAGGTCACCCCCTATCTGATAGCCTAAAGCTTCTAACTGGTAGTAGTAGCACGTTTGCTTTAACATTGATTTAGTAAGGTTACGGGGGATTTGTTTTACTTTGATTTGATCTTTTTTGATTGATTGAATCTGATAAAGAGTATTGTTCTTAAGAATATATTTCATAGATGTGTTCCTTTCTGTCTCACATATTAAGACATGGCTCGGATTTTAGAAGTGCTTTGAACCCTTATAAATACTGGGAAAGATGTGATTTTGAGATTTTTTAAAAACACTCACTCAGTGAGGGTTGTGAAGTAGAAATTGGTTGCATTTTCGATTTCAGAAATGGCTGTTTTCAAGTCATGTAAAGAAAAGTATTCTATCCCGTAGCGACGTTTAAAGTTATCCGCTTTTTTCTCTGGGTTGTTGAAGTCTAAAGACGGGTCTGCTCTCTTTAGCTGCGTCAGCAGGTCTATCATTTGCGCTCTGCTAAAAATACAGTTCTGGTACTGGATTAGAAAGTCTGTCAGCGTTCGAAACTGTACAGGAAAAGCATTTTTGCCATCGAGATACAGGGATACTAGGTGTTCATTGTAAATCTTGTGTACTTGCTCCCTATGTTCTATTGCTTTGTTCCATCGTTGTTTCCAGACAGACAGGAACTCATAGCAGATATTGTCCAGTTCGTCTGTCTCTTTGTTTCTGAGGTTTCGCCACTGGCGTGACTTTGTTCTTTCCTCTAGTCGTGCCTGTGCCTGTTCTGTTTGGTTTCCTGTTACTTTATTCTTTGCGTTGCGGTCATAGTTCTCTAACTCAAAAGAGTCGCATTTAATAGCTATGGAAAGTTGTTTCTGAGTGAACAAATCTGTAGTCCTGTACTTGTTCTTCACTGAATAGGTCACAGCCATTAAACTTATCAGATACTTGTTCAATTTCTGGAACTTCTCATAGTCTTCTGGACTGTAGCTGTCTAATCTAAAGTCAACCCTCAGCAGTTTATATTCCGTAACCCCTAGATTAGACAGAATCTTTGCGAAAACTCTTTTGAACTCACTAAAGTCGAATAAGTCCCCCTCTCCTTTGTTCGGATTCAGAGTTACAGAGGTTGTCCCGTTGTTATAGTGGCTCATACCGTTAATGTAGTCTATGTCCCCGTCTGGTGTTAAAACCTCATTGTCTGTCTTAAACTGTAGCGTATGGATGCTTCCTGTTAAATTGTAAGATTCTAGTTTTTCTTTTCTCATTGTGTACTCCTTTCTGTTTCGGGACTGCTACTCCCCTTTTTCATATAGACAGAATGGCAGCCGTCTTCGTGCTTAAACCTTTTAGCTGATTCTAACTTGCTTCCAAAGATTAATGCATAAAGACCGGATTCGTTGATAATAGTCATTTTTTGTTTTCCTCCAGGTGTCGGTATTTCACCGACCCCTTTATCTTCTTTGTCTACGTGTTGACGAATTGCATCTGCGGTTCTTTCATATCCAAGAGATTCCGCCACATCTTTTCCTACAAAGTAGGGTTCTCCGTTAATGGTTACTGTTCTTCTCTGACCTGCGTACTCGATTTGGGTACTCCTTTCTGTTTCGGGACTGCTACCCCCTTTCATAATAAATAGAATGGCAGCAGTTTGAGGAAACCCACGTGGTTATTGAATTTGCGAGGATTTGGTTTTTTTTTGATCTGTGGAATTTCCACTGAAACTCTCTCCCTTTCATAATATAGGAAAAACAGCAGTTCTCGCAAAACCTTATCATTGTTGCGTTTGCGAGGATTTGGTTTTTTTAGGCTAACCGGAATTTCACTGAACCCCCTCTCCCTTTCATAATAAACAGAATAACAGCAGTTCTCGCAAACCGTTGGGATTACTGGGATTGCAGAGATTTGGTTTTTTTTAACTTACGTCTACACTTATTTCTAACAAGAAGCAAGGGTTAAACTACGTTTAAGGGGTTACATAACTTTTGTTACATAAAAATATTATAATTATTATTATATAAATAACTAAGTTATTTTTTTGGAACAAAATTTCTGAGACAAGAATGTAATCCTGTCGCCGGAGACAGTGCTAAATAAACTTCATTGAAAAGTTTGTTTTTGCTCCTAACAGCAAAAATGAACGTCTTTTAATGAATTTATTTCACTGTCAGAGGCTCTTCGCTTCGCTCAAGCCTATGGAGAGGAATACATGGAACCCTAAAGCAGAGACTCATCCGGGGGACTGGTTAAGGCTCTGCTGTTCCAGAAACTCTTCCGACGGGAAGACTTTAGTGAAACTCGCCCGGCGGGCTACTTGCCATCCAATAATCTACCCCCTCCTCAGCTTTAACACAATAATACTCTCCCTATGGAGTCACGAATCGTTATCCGACGCTCAAAAAAGCACCCCTCTTTCTGGGATGATTTTACGAAAAGTCCCTCTTTCTGGGACGGTCTGATTTTTGCTTGAATGTACTGTTTTACAGGAAAAAAAGTTTGACATATGTATTAGACTTATCGCGCGTATAGAGAGCAGATTTCAGTTTTATGTTCTCGGTGGGAACATTGTCCATAGAAGTGTATAGAATTGATTTTAGAGCTGTCACGTTCGATTTTCTCTAGTAATCGTACCTTGGATATTCCTACCCGGTCTATTGGTAAACTAGCATAGGGGAGAAGACAGGATTTTTTATCCCACCTAGGGCAAAAGTACCCCCCTTAGCTTAAAATCAATCTGAGAGGGCTAGAATCCATTGTAGTCTCCCAATAGAATAAATTGACAGTAAAGGTGTTAGGATGCAAAGAACTTTCCTACAGAGAAAATACGTCTAATAATTTGGTACGCAAAAAAAAGAACAGAGACTTGCTCTGTTCTTCTCTTAAAACTCTTTGCCTGTAGCGCGGTCTATGAATTTCAAATCACAGCCTAAAGCTTCTGCAATAACTTCCACATCCGTATAACTCATAGTATCACGATATAGTTTGTTGCTCAGTGCCTGTGGTTTCATTCCTATTTTCACAGCCAATTCACCAATTTTAATATTTTTTTCAATCATAACCTGTTTTATTTGTTTTGACGCTCCGATAGTATACCACCTCCGTTAGATAAAATAATAACATTTGATTATAAACAAATCAATATCTATTTTTATATAATCATAAATGAGTATATAAAGTTATTGACAATATAATCAATAGCGAGTATAATGGCGACTAATAAAACAAAATATAATCAAAAACGAGTATAGTGAGGTAATCAAAATGAACAAACAGACAGTAAGCTTCTATGTAACTAAAGACACCATCGGTAAAGGTTGTATCTATCAGCCTAAAGTACAGTTCAAAGGTGGGACTATTAAATGGTATGAGGACAAGCGTAAGAAAAAGGGGGAAACAAAATGATAGATTACTATAAGGATGAGCCTGAGTTGGTGTTAGTGTACGCTCAAAAATGGGTTCGTAGGATTCAGCGTAAAGATTTTACACTGAAAGAGTTTAGGACTTATATGGTTCACAAAGATATTTTCACGACAGCAGAGAAAGACTTTATTGTAGGCTATGTATTAAAGTCAGTGCCGGAAATGACATGTTGCTGTGGAAACTTCTACATACTAGGACAGCGAGTGTATAGAGTTAAGGGGGTATAACATGACGATTAGACTTTATAATCCAGAAGAAGTAGAAGCTATAGTAGAAGCCGCTGTAGCGGAGAGAGTAGCTGTTAATATTGAAGCTACGATGGCTTTAAAACGTGAGAGAAGAAGATTACATAAAAAGTATCGTATGAAACAGTTTCTTGTTTTAGGATTCCCTGTCTGGTGCTGTTTTGCTATGGTGGTGTATTGGTTGACATTTGGATATTAACTTAAAAAGATAAGGTCGTGTTTTACGACCTTATCTTTTTTGCTCTAATCAATGTGGACTTGCTTATACCCGTCATTTGTTCAACCTGTTTGTATGAATGGTCTTGTAGTAGTTCAAGAGCGTGTTCTATCTGCTGCTGTGAGAACTTTTTAGGTCTTCCCTCTGTAAAGTCTTCTCTCTGTTTAGCTATAGCTTTTCCCTCTTGTGTACGTTCTACAATCATGTCACGTTCAAACTCAGCAAATGCTAAGAGTATAGTTCTAATCAATTTTCCTGTTGGCGTATCGTCTAAAAGTCCCATGTTAAGGATATGAACTTTAACACCTTTGTCAAGTAACTGTTGGATTAATTCTGTCCCTTGTGTTGCCGACCTTGCTATACGGTCTAATTTTGTAACTATGAGAGTATCACCGGGGAGTAGTTCTAAGAGGAGTTTGTCTAACTCTGGTCTGTGACTCTTAGTTCCTGTGAAAGCGTCTGAGTAAATCTTTTCTGCACCTGCTGTCGCTAAAGCATTTTCCTGTGCTTCTAAACTGTTTCCTAAAGTTGCCTGTCCCTTTGTTGATACCCTTGCATATCCGTATTTCATAACTTTTTGCTCCTTTCTTAGTGACACTAAGTTTTGACACCTCTGTATAGCGCTATTTTACGTTACTTTGCAAGCGGTGTCAATACTTAAAAGTTATGAAACTCAATTAGCCTTTAGGAAATTCTTTCTTCTTTCCGCTTATGCCGCAGATATAGTTCATATCCACATTGTACAGTTTTGCCAATTTGATTATTGAATCAAGCGGTATACGCGTCTTACCTAATTCATAATCAGCATATGTACGCTGTCCAACATTTAAAATTTTGGCTACATATTCTTGTGTATAGTCATTGTCCTCGCGTAGATTTCTTATAATAGTCAGATAGTCCATAGATTTTCCTCTACAATTTTTATGTTATTCTATGCTAGAGGAATAAACTCTATTGACTTTTAGAGTTATAAACTCTAAAATAAAAGTGTACATACAACTCATTAAAACCGCTCGCAGAGGAGGCACTATGAAAAAAATAAAACTGATTTTAAGAATAGTGTTGTCTATTGTGTTTGTTCTGATTCTTTCTAGTACAATGTTTTATTGTCTGGTAGCCGGAGCATCGGAGGGCAGAGATGAAGCAGTCAAGTATATTCTACTGGCAGCAGGATTTTCAGTATTGATATGTGGAATGTTATGTGCCATGTGGAATTATATTGAATATCTGCACAGAAAAATTGAAAAGTTGGAAGAAAATAAAATTGATAAGAAGAAAGAGTAAATGATGGTTGATTTTTCTTTACAAAGTGGTATTATCGAAGTATAAGAATGTGAAATTTTTGTGAAATATAATAAGACATTATTTGCCAGAAAAGCAAAAGTGTCTTATTTTATTATAGCGCACTAAAAGAATGGAGGAAAAGTATATGAAGAAAAAAGCGTTAGCATTACTGTTAGCCGCTGCAATGGCAATTCAACCGCTCAGTGTTGCCGGGGCAGCTGAGTTTACAGATGGACAGTCAGTGGATGTGGAACCTGTAGAAGTATTTACAGACGATGCAGCGGAAGAGCCTGTAGTGGAAGAGGAGAAGGCTAAGGAAGGTAGTGTCGAACAGGATATTGAGAAATTCCAAATTGGTGATAATGTTTGGATGGAATATGAGGGAAATGGTTGTATTGCTCGTATACGTGGAAATGGTGCAACGTGGGATTATAAGGATGATGGATGGGATGTAACAGGAGATCACAGAAATCCTTGTATGCACAGATATTTTGAAAATGTCATAATTGAAGAAGGTATTACTCACATAGGGGATTATCTTTTTTATAATTGTTCTGAAATTCTTGAAAGTTTGACTATTTCAGAAAGCGTTGTTTCAATTGGAAAATCAGCTTTTGAGAATGCTCATATAGGGGGACCAGTAATTCTTCCAAAAAGTTTAACTACTATGGGGGAAAATGCATTTGCCAATGGTGGTGGTGTATTTATGAATGTTATAAATAATTCCTCATTGGAAGTGATACCTAAAGGTGCATTTTCGGGATGTTATGGTATAAGTGAATTTGATTTTGCAAATATTAAAGAAATTGGAGATTCTGCGTTTTCTGGAACTGGTTTAACATCGGTAAATTTTTCTGATAACTTAACAAAGATTGGAGATTCTGCTTTTGCAAACACAAATTTAAAAGAGGTAAAATTCCCAGAAACAATTACTAAAATTGGTTATTCGGCTTTTGGGAATTGTTTGTCTTTAGAAAAAGTTGATATACCGAATAAAGAACTTGAATTATCGGATACTTTTAGTGGATGTACAAGTTTGAGAAATATTACTATACCGGAAAAAATAGTAAGTTTAAATGGTATGTTTATGGGATGCACAAGACTAAATAGTGTAAAAATAATGGGTAAAAATACGAAGATATTGCCCAATGGTATGGAGGAAGGGGTTTTTGATGGTTGTACAAGATTAGACCATGTTGAAGGTATGGAATGCTCGTACATACATAAATATGCAATGGATAATGGTATTAAGTTTGTTTCGCTTGAGCCGAAGAATGAACATAAATGGTCAACTGAAAGAGTTGTGATAAAAGAATCAACTTGTACAGAATTGGGTGAGAGTGGTATTAAATGTAATTTCTGTGGTATTGTCAAAGATAAAAAGTTGGATATTCCTATGAAGCCACATGATTGGAGCAACTGGACTACCACAAAAGAGCCAACAGAAACTACAGATGGTGAAAGACAGCATACATGTTTAAGTTGTGGTAAAGTAGAAACGGAGCCAATTAATAAGCTTTCACAGATTAAAGTTGGTGATAATATTACTGCTACAATTGAAGGTGATACATTAACTTTAACTGGTAGTGGTGCTACATATGATTATGAGTATTATGGAGAAAACTGGTATAAAGGTGACAAACAAGCAATTAAGAAGATTGTTTTTAATGGAGATATTACATACATCGGCGATTTCTTTTTTTCGGGATTTGCAGGTATAATTGAATTAAAATTACCAGAAGGTCTAAAACGGATGGGAGAAGGCGTGATACAGGCATGCGATTCGTTGATAACAGTAGAATTTCCGAAGACACTAAAAGAAATACCTTATTTATTAGTAGAGAATATAAATACATCATTAACAACTGTTATAATTCCAGAAGGTGTGGAAATCATTGGAGAGGGGGCTTTTTCAGAAGTTACAAGTTTGGATAGTGTAAATCTGCCAACATCAATAAAAGAGATAAGAAAAAATGCATTTTCCAATACAGCTATAGATAAATTTACATGGCCATCCAATATCAATATAATTCCTGAGAGGGTATTTGCTAATACTAACCTGATTGAATTTTCGGTGCCTGAAACAGTGACAAAAATAGAAGCTGAGGCATTTGATTATTGTAATAACTTAAAAAAAATTACAATACCGAAATCTGTCAAGTACATAGGGAACAATGCATTTGGAGATTCTCCTAATGTAGTAATCTATGGCGAAAGAGATAGTCAGGCAGAACAATATGCTTACATCAATAACATTCCATTCGTTTCTGATTGTTTCAAAGTAATCTTCAAAGAAGACGGACGTACAAAAGAAACGGAATACGTAAAAAAAGGTGAAAACGCCACTCCACCACCCCTTACTCCTCGTCCCGGTTACACACTCTCTTGGGATGCGGATTATACCAACATTACAGAGGATATGGTAATCAACGCAGTCTGGACAAAGGATGGTGCAGACAAACCAGAGCCGCCGATTATTGTATATCCACCAAGTGAAACAAAATACACTGTAACCTTTAAGGATCGTGGTAAAGTTATAAAAACCGAAAAAGTTGTATCCGGTGAAGCAGCAGACTTCCCATATATTTCTCGTTACGGCTATGAGCTTTCATGGGATAAAGATTTCTCAAAAGTTACATCCAATATGACTGTCAATGCAGTATGGACGGTAATCAAACCAGCAAAGGTTACAAGCTTAACAGGTGAAGCCTTACCAAAATATGCTCGTCTTTCTTGGGATAGAAATGAATATACAGATTATTATCTGGTATACAGAAAAGCAGCTGCTGATAAAGAGTTTAGGCAAGTTACTAAAACAACAAGGGTTCTCTGGAATGATAAAAAAGTAAAACCGGGCAATGAGTACCAGTATAAAGTTGTTGCGGTTGGTGCTGTAGAAGGTAAGAAATATCAGGGAGAATACTCTGATACAGTAACTGTAAAGATTGGCAAACCGGAGACAGGCGACATTTACTCTGTAGGCAAGCTGAATTACAAGATTACGAACAGTAATGAAGTTCGTGTAATTGGTTTGGCAAAGAATATAGCAAGCTTATCTATTCCAACAGCAGTGTCCATTAGTGGAAAGCCATATAAGATAACATCCATAGACCACAAAGCGTTCTATAGGAATGAAAATCTTGTGGATGTGAAGATTGGCAACAATGTAAATTATATTGGTAAATATTCCTTCTACCAGTGTCCAAATCTGGAATCAGTGAAGTTCGGAGGAAGAGTTCAGACGATCAGCACCTGTGCATTTACACAGTGTCCGAAACTTGGAAATGTAGTTCTTCCTTCAAGTGTGGAGCGTTTGGGAGCAAAAGCGTTTTTCAAATGTACAAGCATGAGAATTATGACTGTAAAGACAAGCAGATTAAATTATCTTGGAACGAAAGCGTTTGCAATAAATCCTAAGATTACAATTAGAGTACCAAAGTCAAAATATTCTGCATATATAAAGATGATTAAAAAGAGCGGCAGATACGCAGCAACAAAATATCAGAAGTTTTAAGGGAATCAGACAGGCAGGCTTAACAGCTTGCCTGTCCTTTTTTGCTTATATTAACTCATTGCCGGAATATCTCTTGACTTTAAGTGTGGTAAACTCTAAAATAAAAAAAGTTATTTAAAATGAGAGGGAATCAGAGATAGGCGTATAGAGTTTGACTTTTTATCATCTAAGAAAAATTCAATGCTAATGTATAGTCACTACACAAATGACCTTACATTAAAACTGAATATACAGAAGTCCAGAATCTCCTTTCTAAATAGTGTGTTACCTTTAGGGTTACCTTATTTCCCTGTCTTTCATTTTCCCGTAATTTTCAATACTTTTCCATGTCTTATTGCCGCAGAGGTCGTGGGTTCGAATCCCGTCGCTTCGACTCTTGGCAGGGGCACCGGAAATCAAAATTGATTTCCGGTCTTTTTTTATATTACAATAGTAATCAAGAAATATACAACAGAAGTTACAGCAGAGGGGGGAACTATGAAACAAAGAAGCTTGACAGAAGGAAATATAACAAAAAATCTTATCTACTTTGCCCTTCCCATGATGGTTGGAAATTTGCTGCAGCAATGCTATAATGTGGCGGATACGCTGATTGTGGGACGGTTTCTAGGAGCAAATGCACTTGCGGCAGTCGGTTCGTCATACACCCTTATGACTTTTTTGACCTCTATTATGATTGGGATGTGTATGGGCAGCAGTGCAGTATTTTCCATTGCGTTTGGAGAGAAAAATTCCGGGAAGCTGAAAGCTGCGATTGTGCATTCCTTTGTGCTGATAGGGATTGTAACACTGATTCTGAACGTGGCTGCAGTGGGAGGTCTGGGACGGATTCTGCTCCTTCTTCAGGTACCGGAGGAAGTGATGCCTTTTATGAGGGAATATCTTCAGGTGATTTTTCTGGGGATTGCCGCAACTTTTTTATATAATTTTTTTGCGGCACTTCTTCGGGCAGTGGGGAATTCTATGGTTCCCCTTGTTTTTCTCGGGATTTCGGCAGTGATGAATATTGTTCTTGATCTGGTGTTTATTCTTGTGCTGGGACGAGGCGTTCGCGGGGCGGCAGAGGCAACGGTTCTTGCTCAGTATGTATCGGGCATTGGCATTGTGGTGTATACATTGGGAAAATTACCTCAGTTTCGAATCTCGAAAACAGAGCTGCGTTTTGATAAAGGCGTGCTAGGAGAAATTTCATCATTGTCTTTTCTAACCTGTATTCAGCAGTCTGTTATGAATTTTGGAATCCTGATGGTACAGGGGCTGGTAAACAGTTTCGGATCGGTGGTCATGGCAGCGTTTGCAGCGGCTGTAAAAATAGATTCGTTTGCGTATATGCCTGTACAGGATTTCGGGAATGCGTTTTCTACTTTTGTTGCCCAGAATTACGGTGCGGGGAAGGAAAAACGAATCAGAGAAGGGATAAAAAAAGCAACGGCAGCGTCGTTTGTATTTTGTCTTGTTATAAGTGCGATTGTGTGTATGTTTGCCCGTCCGCTGATGCAGATTTTTGTAAAAAGTACAGAAACAGAGATTATCAGTGTCGGCGTAGGTTACCTTCGTATAGAAGGGGCATTCTATTTTGGAATCGGTCTTTTGTTCCTTCTGTATGGCTTTTACCGTGCTGTGAAAAGACCGGGGATGTCCGTGGTACTTACGGTGTTCTCGCTTGGAACAAGAGTGCTCCTTGCATATATTCTTTCTGCAGTTCCGGTATTTGGAGTGAAGGGAATCTGGATTTCTGTTCCTGTCGGATGGGCGATTGCAGATATTGCAGGGATTCTTTATTATATGAAAAACAGAAAAAAACTGGTGCAGACTGCAGTGGAGGAAGAGTTATGACTGAACAGGAACGTTTTATGAAGGAAGCTATTCGTCAGGCAAAAAAAGCGGAGGCTTTGGAGGAAGTTCCCATCGGATGCGTCATTGTGTGCGAGGGAAAAATTATTGCCAGAGGTTACAACAGAAGAAATACAGACAAAAACACGCTCTCTCATGCAGAGCTTAATGCCATTCGTAAAGCAAGTAAAAAGCTGGGGGACTGGAGGCTGGAAGGATGTACCATGTATGTGACATTAGAACCTTGTCAGATGTGTGCAGGGGCTCTTGTGCAGTCCCGTATTGATGAAGTGGTCATCGGAAGTATGAATCCCAAAGCGGGATGCGCGGGTTCGGTTATCAACATTTTGGAAATGGATGGATTTAATCATAAAGTGAAAGTTACCCGGGGGGTTTTAGAGGGGGAGTGTTCAACGATGCTCAGTTCTTTTTTTAAAGCTCTTCGCAAAAAGAAAAAACTTATGAAAAAGAAAAGTGAAGATGAATTGTAAACCGCTGAATGAAAATAGTTGACAATTATTCCGCTTGGTGATACATTAAGGTTACAAAGAAGTTATTGGAGGAGTTAATATGTCAACAGTGGCAGCAACGAAAAGTAAAACCTATGATATGGCGTATATCGCTGTTTTTGCGGTAATTATGGCAATTTGTTCATGGATTTCCATACCTGCTCAGGTTCCGTTTACTTTACAGACATTTGCCGTATTTCTGGCTTTTGGCGTTCTTGGAGGGAAAAGGGGAACGGTAGCAGTTCTGGTTTACATTCTTCTTGGGGCAGTGGGAATTCCTGTATTTGCCGGATTTACAGGAGGAGTAGGTGTTCTTATGGGGAATACCGGAGGATATATTCTTGGATTCCTGGGCTCTGCTCTTGTAATGTGGGCTCTTGAAAAGGTTCCGGGCAAAAGAAGCGTAATACAGATTATTTCCATGCTTGCAGGACTGCTGGTATGCTATGCGTTCGGAACATTATGGTTCATGGCAGTTTATGCGGGAACAACGGGAAGCGTGGGACTTATTACAGTTTTGGGCTGGTGTGTCATACCGTTTATTATCCCGGATCTGATCAAGATCGGGCTTGCGTATATACTGGCGGGAAGAATTCGTAAATATGTTGTCATGTGAAAGCAAAAAAAGGTGCATTCCACTTCGTCCTCATCACGGGATGTGCCTTGCTTATTTCAAAGGTGAGGGATACAGCGGCAGTTTTTCCGTGCATATGGCGGAAATGCTTGAGGTTTTTGAAAAAGGTGCAGAAATTGTTCTTCAGATTCAGACTGATGAAATCTGTTCTGCCTGTCCGAATAACAGAGAGAAGCTTTGTAGAGATTTCAGAAAGGTTGAAAAGTATGACAGGGCTGTTTTGGGGCTGTGTGGTTTTGAGGAAGGGCAGGAAATGAGCTTTGACACATTTGTAAAAGCTGTAGAGAGCAGAGTTCTGTCTGTTGGAAAAAGAGAGCAAATCTGTGGTGAATGTCAGTGGAATACAATCTGTGAAAATCAGGAGAGCCGCTGGAAATAAATGAAAAATAAAATAAAAATCCCTCTTGCAATCTGGGAAAAATGAGCTATAATAAAATCCGCATTTCAAATGTGTTTTTGGTTGTTTAGAGGTATGTGTCTCGGCAGAATCAGAAAGTGCCGGGGCATTTTTTTTGAAGAGGGAGGAAGTGTATGGCGAAAAATACCACAAATGACATGACCGTGGGCAATCCGGTGAAGCTGATTATTTCATTTATGATCCCCATGTGTCTCGGAAACATTTTTCAGCAGTTTTATAACATTGCGGATTCTATAGTTGCCGGACAGTTTATCGGAGTAAATGCATTGGCAGCAATCGGGAGTACAGGCTCGTTGATGTTTTTTGTGACCGGCTGGCTGAACGGGTTGGCGAGCGGATTTGCGATTATTGTAGCACAGATGTTTGGGGCGAAACGATATGACAGAATGCGCCATTATGTAGCGATGTCTGTTTACCTGATGGCAGTGTTCTCCATTGTTATGACGGTTGGATTCGAAATGGCAAACGGCACAATCCTTCATATGATGAATTCTCCTGCGGAAGTTTTCGGCGATGTGAAAGGATATATGGCTGTTATTTATGCGGGGCTTGGTGTGACTGCCCTTTATAATGCCCTTGCAGCGTTTCTCAGGGCTTTGGGAGATTCCAAATCCCCTCTCTATTTCCTGATTATTTCTGCGGTGATCAATGTAATCCTTGATATCGTATTTATTGTAGTTTTTGGAATGGGAGTAGAAGGCTGCGGATACGCAACAGTAATCGCGCAGGGGATTTCTGCGATATTCTGTCTTGTTTACATTGTAAAAAGATTTCCGATTCTCCATCTGAAAAAAGAGGATTTTCAGGTATCTATGGACAGCTTCAAGAGACTTCTGGCACTTGGTATTCCCATGGGACTTCAGTTTTCGATTACTGCGATTGGAACGATTATGGTACAGGGCGCGGTAAATATTTATGGCCCTGCGCATATGGCAGGCTTTTCCGCGGCAGGAAAAATACAGAATATCGTAGCTACGGTGTTTGTAGCATTTGGCGCAACGCTTGCAACTTATGTGGGGCAGAACCGTGGTGCAGGGAAAATGGAACGAGTGCGTGCAGGTGTTCGTTATACTCAGTATATGGTGCTTGCATGGAGCGTGTTTACTATGGTGGTTATGTTTTTCCTGGGAAAATATCTTACATATCTGTTTGTGAGTCCTTCGGAAACGGATGTGATTAATGTTGCGGTGACATATTTCCACACTGTTTTCTGGGCATATCCATTTCTTGGAAGTATTTTTATTTACAGAAATGCCCTGCAGGGAATGGGGTATGGTCTGGTGCCTATGTTGGGAGGAATTTTTGAGCTGGTAGCAAGGGCAGGAATTGTTATGTTGGTTGCCGGGCGTACCAGTTTTGCCGGAGTTTGTCTGTCTGACCCGGCTGCGTGGCTTGCGGCTTTGATTCCGCTGATTCCTTATTATATTTATGTTATGAAGAAAAAGTATGGAACAAAAACAGTATAGAAAGCATAAAAAAATCTCCATTCGGAAATTCCGGATGGAGATTGTTATTTTTTTATTACGCGCGCCGCACTTCGGAATGGTCCCACAGACGTTACCTCTGCAGTTAACTCGGCCCAGGCGCCCTTACGGCACACAAGAGCTTCTGCTTAGTGCTGCTGCATTCCTGCCCTGACACGGTTCACAGATTCCTGTTGCGTAAGACCCAGACGTCAACGCCACTTACAAAGGGCAGCTCCACAGGAGACAAGCCTCGGATTGGCATCACCCCTGCTGTAGCGGATTGCAGGTATAGGGCACCGCTAACTCCCCGGCTGCGCGGACTTTAAGTATAGACGTTTTTAAAGAGTTTGTCAATAGAATACCGGAAATTCCAAGAGATATACTTCGCGGGGGGACAATGAATTAACAGGCTTTTGCGTGGATTCATAAAAGAATACAGAGTTTCTATTGTGTGTGTTTTGAAAATATTATATAATAAATATACTTTGAAGGATAAATACTATACAATAAAACTGGAGGGAATCACTATGGTAAAAAGAATCGGATTGCTGACAAGCGGCGGTGACTGTCAGGCATTAAATGCAACTATGCGAGGTGTTGTAAAGGGGCTGTCAAACAATCTGGATGAACTGGAGGTATACGGTTTCGATGATGGTTATAAGGGACTGATCTATGGTAAATACCGTATGCTCACATCGAAAGATTTTTCCGGAATCCTCACGCAGGGCGGAACGATTCTGGGGACGTCCAGGCAGCCGTTTAAGTTGATGCGTGTTCCGGACGAAAAAGGTCTTGATAAAGTAGCTGCTATGAAGCAGACTTACTATAAACTTTGTCTGGACTGTCTTGTGATTCTGGGTGGAAACGGAACGCAGAAGACAGCGAACCTTCTCCGCGAGGAAGGGCTGAATATTATTCATCTCCCAAAGACAATCGACAATGACATTTACGGTACAGATATGACCTTCGGTTTTCAGAGTGCAGTAAACATTGCTACAAGCGCTATTGACTGTATCCATACAACGGCAGCTTCTCATGGGCGCGTGTTTATTGTGGAGGTTATGGGACATAAAGTAGGAAGTCTTACTCTTCATGCAGGAATAGCCGGAGGAGCAGACATAATTCTGATTCCGGAAATTCCGTATGATATCAAAAAAGTGGTAGATGCAATCAAAAAACGAGCAAAGGCCGGAAAGCGTTTTACGATTCTTGCAGTTGCGGAAGGTGCAATTTCCAAAGAGGATGCAGAGCTTCCTAAGAAAAAATATAAAGAGAAACTGGAAGCAAGAGCGAAAAAATATCCTTCAGTTTCTTATGAGATTGCGGATCGTATCTTTAAGGAGACAGGGGCAGAGGTTCGTATCACAGTTCCGGGGCATACACAGCGAGGCGGTGAACCGTGCGCATATGACCGTGTGCTTTCCACAAGAATTGGAGCAGGAGCAGCTCAGGCTATTATTGATGGTGAATTCGGTATTATGGTAGGAATTGTTGACGGAAAGATTACACGTGTGCCGCTGGCTGACTGTGCAGGCAAATTAAAGATGGTATCGCCAAAAGATCAGACTGTACTTGCTGCCAAGGAAATCGGAATCAGCTTTGGTGATTAAAGCATTTCCGGACTTGACGGAACATGGTCTTTTCCATTATTATTAATAAGACAAAAAATTACCGCCGCGGTTTTTTTCCGCGGCGACTGTAATGTTAAAGGAGTCTGTTTATGAGTTACACTGCCCTTTACAGAAAATTTCGACCGGACAGCTTCGATGAAGTGAAAGGTCAGGATCACATTGTGACAACCTTGAGAAATCAGATTACCCATGACAGAATTGGTCACGCCTATCTGTTTTGCGGCACAAGAGGAACCGGTAAGACTTCTGTTGCAAAGATACTGGCGAAAGCTGTAAACTGTGAACATCCGATAAATGGAAGCCCCTGTAATGAATGTGCAATGTGTAAAGCGATTCAGGCAGGAACTTCTATGAATGTGATCGAGATTGACGCTGCGTCTAACAATGGTGTGGATAACATCCGTGAGATAAGAGAGGAGGTATCCTATCGTCCGACGGAAGGCAGATATAAAGTATACATTATCGACGAGGTTCATATGCTTTCCACGGGAGCATTTAATGCTCTTCTCAAGACGTTGGAAGAACCGCCGTCATATGTTATATTTATTTTGGCTACCACAGAGGCGCATAAGATTCCTATTACGATTCTTTCAAGGTGTCAGCGTTATGATTTTCACCGAATCACAATCGATACCATTGCTGCGAGACTTCAGGAGCTTCTTTGTGCAGAAGGAGTGGAAGCAGAAGAAAAAGCTGTGCGCTATGTTGCGAAAGCAGGCGATGGCTCCATGCGAGATGCCTTGAGTCTTCTTGACCAGTGCATTGCTTTTTATCTCGGTCAGTCACTGACTTATGATAAAGTCCTGGAAGTGCTGGGTGCTGTAGATACGGAAGTGTTCAGTAAGCTTTTGAGGCAGGTTCTTGCCGGAAATGTTACCGGCTCAATCAGGATTCTGGAGGAACTGATTGTAGGAGGAAGAGAACTGAGTCAGTTTGTCGGAGATTTTACATGGTATATGCGAAATCTTCTTCTTGTAAAAACTTCAGAAAATCCGGAGGAGGCGATTGATGTTTCGTCTGAGAATCTGGAGCTTCTTAAAGAAGAGAGTCAGATGACAGATGCGGAAACTCTGATGCGGTATATCAGGATTTTTTCGGAACTGTCAAGTCAGATTCGCTTCGCTACACAGAAAAGGGTTCTTGTGGAGATTGCGCTGATTAAACTTTGCCGTCCTGCAATGGAGACAAATTTGGATTCTGTACTTGACCGAATCCGTGTCCTTGAAAAACAGATGGAGGAGCGTCCTGTGCAGCAGGTTGTCGTTGCAGCGGGAAGTCCGGCAGAAGGAAAAGAAAAATCTGGGGAACCTCAGGCTTATAAGCCTTCGAAGGCAGCGCCGGAAGATCTTCAGAAAATAGTGGCTAACTGGAAAGGAATTATTGGTCAGACGACCGGCCTTTTCCGTCAGATGCTTCAGAAATCCATTCCTAAATATAACGGTGAAACAGAAGATGCAACATTATATGTGGAATTTCAGGATTTTCTTGGGAAAAATTATGCGGAAAATTCAGAAGCACAAAAGGAACTTCAGGATATTATCGCTGCGCAGACCGGAAAAACTGTGAACATAGAAATGCTTGTTGCCAAAGAACATCAGCACAGCAATCTTGCACAGATTACCGTAGATCAGGCAATTCGTGAGAACATTCACATGGATGTGATCATTGAGGAAGATAAAGAAGAGGAAGAATAAGGAGGATTATCACTATGGCTAAACGTGGTGGATTCCCGGGCATGGGTATGCCGGGAAACATGAACAATCTTATGAAACAGGCGCAGAAGATGCAGCGCCAGATGGAAGAAAATCAGAAAGCTCTGGAAGAGAAGGAGTTTACAGCAACTGCAGGCGGAGGAGCTGTCGAGGTGACAATCTCCGGTAAAAGAGAAGTGACAAAGGTGAAACTGGAAGAAGAAGTAGTAGATCCGGATGATATTGAGATGTTGGAGGATCTTATCGTAGCAGCCACAAATGAGGCTCTGCGTAAGGTGGAGGAAGAGTCCACGGCCGTTATGTCCAGGCTTACAGGCGGACTTGGCGGAGGATTTCCATTCTGATGGAATACTACAGCAGTCATATCAATAAATTGATTGAACAGCTTTCCCATCTTCCTGGTATCGGAGCAAAATCTGCCCAGCGTTTGGCTTTTCATATTATGAATATGCCGAAAGAGCAGGTGGAACAGCTTACGGAATCTATTATAAATGCAAGAGAAAATGTTCAGTATTGTAAAAACTGTTATACCCTCACGGATAAAGAACTCTGTCCAATCTGCAGCAATCCCAGAAGAGATCATTCTACGATTATGGTAGTGGAAAACACCAGAGATCTTGCGGCTTACGAAAAAACAGGCAAATTCGAGGGCGTTTATCATGTGCTCCACGGCGCTATTTCCCCCATGCTGGGAATCGGTCCTGACGATATTAAATTAAAAGAACTGATGAAGCGTCTGGTGGGAGATGTAAAAGAAGTGATTATTGCTACGAACTCCAGTTTGGAGGGAGAAACTACAGCGATGTACATCAGTAAGCTTATCAAACCTACCGGGATTAAGGTGAGCCGTATTGCGAGCGGAGTTCCGGTGGGCGGAGATTTGGAGTATATTGATGAAGTAACGCTTTTGCGTGCGCTGGAAGGCAGAGTAGAACTTTAAGGGGGAATTTCTTTGGCCAGAAAAAAAGCAACGTCTTCAGATGTTGCAAAAAGAGCCGGTGTTTCTCAGGCTACCGTGTCTATGGTTCTGAACAAAAAGTATAATGTGTCTTTTTCGAGAGAAACCGTAGAGCGGGTGGAGCAGGCGGCAAGAGAACTTGGCTACCGGCTTCCAAGCCGGAAAAATCGAAAAGAAAATAAGAAAGAAAAGCTTATAGTTGTCTTTTGCCCGACTCTGACAAGCCCCTATTATGTACTTTTGCTTCAGGGAATAGAATCAGTGGCTAATAAGCAGGGGTTCGGCGTGTTTATCTGTAATACGCAAAGGGATGCAAAGCTGGAAGAAAAATATCTGAAAATGATGCCTGCAATGCAGCCTCAGGGGATTATTTACGCATGTAATCCTCATCCTGATTTTCAGGGGCAGGTAGAAGAGCTTGCAAAAGAAATTCCCCTTGTAATCATCAGCAACAAAGAAAAAACTACCACGGTGGATGCCATTAATCAGGACAACACAGTGGTGGGGAAGATGATGGCCCGTCATCTCCTTGATCTGGGGCACCGTAAAGTGGCGTTTATTACTCCGCCTCTTACGAAAAGGCAGTGGCAGAGAAGCAAAAGGGTAGACGGTTTTGTCCGGGAATTCGAAAAAGCAGGGCTGAAGAACTGTGTGATTATTAAAGCTGCAGACGAGGCTATAGACAGACAAAGTCCTTCTATGGATACAGAATATTCTATGGGATACCGTCTTACGATGGAGCTTCTTCGTGACAGAGAGGAATTTACGGCGATTGCCGGACAGAATGATATGATGGCGATTGGAGCGCTGGATGCTCTGAGGGAAGCAAGGCTTCACGTGCCCAGAGACGTATCCGTTATCGGATGCGACAATATTTTTTATTCCGGTATCCAGAGGATTTCTCTTACGACGATAGACCATTTTGTTGCGCTTAAGGGAAGGGATGCCTGCGACATCATTATCCGCAAGATTGATACAAGCGACCATTTTCTTATGGATATGATGCCTGCGAGTTTGTACAATATCGAGTATACGCCGAAGCTGATCTCAAGAAAAACTACGGGGTATGCCCGGGTAAGGAAAGAACTGTAAAAAAATTAATTTAATATTCGTATAAAAATTATTATTAATAATTTTGAACGAACCGTCAATAAAATACAAAAAAATATATACAC